>Ga0209009_1000084_pt1 | contig 39592 bp, 33 predicted proteins | sample BlaSpr_A8_OM3_M2_FD_187979 | JGI IMG/M metagenome (GOLD analysis project Ga0209009, IMG submission 187979) | Forest soil microbial communities from Thunder Bay, Ontario, Canada - Black Spruce, Ontario site 2_A8_OM3_M2 (SPAdes) (version 2) | ecosystem: Environmental > Terrestrial > Soil > Boreal... | reverse complement strand
TTCACGCCTCGACAGAACCCGTTTTACTGCGCCCTGCCATACAACGACAAGGCAGCTACTGGGCACCGGCCGGAAGCACCCCGCGTCGTTCCGTGGTTCAAGGAAGCGTACCAAGGCCCCGGGATTTCCACCTGCAAGGATCGATGGGTCGCGATTCGCAAAGGGAATCGAATGGCTTATGCGCAATGGGAAGACGCCGGACCTTTCCGCACCGATCATTGGCAATATGTCTTTGGCAACGAACGGCCAAAACCCAATCTGAACAAAGGCGCGGGTCTCGATGTGTCTCCCGCCGTGCGTGACTATCTCGGATTAAACGAAACGGATGTGACCGACTGGCGGTTCGTCGAGTTTAGCGAAGTATCGCGCGGGCCGTGGTCGACGCTCGGAGAAAACAACACATTTGTAATTAACGATCGCAAAACAGGCAGGGAATTGGCCGAGGGGTCAAAGCCCGCTGAAGGCGGTGCAGTTGTGCGATAAGCTTCGCACATCGACCCTGCTTCCCTGTAACTTTGCAGTCGTGATTCCTTGCCTTCGTGCAGCGGGGCGGGCTTTCGGGAAGCACGCATTTCCTTCCGGCGCTGACGGTCACTGTTTAATAAAAGTGTAGTAACCGAGCCGGCCGCCGATGCGGCTCCCGCTGCCCTGCTTCGCCGTGAAATGGGCTTTCACATCGTATTCGTACGATCTGCCCGTCGCCACGTGCCCCAGATTATATTCGCGACGGCCCGTGATGCCGTTCGCGTGCAGCATCGCGTTGCCATCGGCGCCAATCTTCCCGTCAATCTCGAGCCAGGCCGGCTGACCTTTCGTTCCATGCTTGCCGTGGATGACGCCGTTTTTCACCTCAGCGGGAAACTGAAACGTGTAAGCAAGTGCAACCACCCCGGTCGGGTCCTTGTACTCCGGCGTGTTAAGCGTAACGGCCCAGGTCCCGTCGAACGAACCAGCTTGAGCCTGTGGAATTAGCACTAACGCAGCAACAACCAGAATTGAACCGAATAAAGGCAGCAATTTCATGCCTCCGTTTTACCAAGAGAGCGCCCGCTAGCGCCATCTATAACCTATATATTAAGAGTTGGAGGCTTTAAGCGGCTGCGCGTTTTTCTCATCACTGCGATCTACCCGCCGCTACCGAAGATGCCTTGTGGGAAAAACATAAAGACAGTTTGGCGTTTCCTGCAGGACTGGAAGGACTTCTGCCCGTGCGCGACTGATGCGCTGTTTCCTTTGCTTCCCTGTCTCACGAACCCATTGTGACCTTGGCTCCTGTGGCTTCGTGAAACCGGGAGAAAGTGAGACAGGATACTGATACATCCAACTCGACGGGTGCGCTCAGCAACATAGGGTTGCAAACAGCGTTTACCGGACAAGTTCGCTCGCACTACAGTGTGATGCTGCGACTAGCGAATCCTGTTTGCCGACTGGCGGTGAGCAAGGCGTGGCGTTATACTCAACAGTATGAACACTCAACCGAAAGTCAGCGCAGGATTGCCCGCAGACCCTGTGAATCGCGGGTGGGTAATGGGATGGGGCGTTTACCGCTCCGAACCGTGGCATCTGTTTGGCGTCTGCGCTTCCGACTCAGAAGCGGCCAAGATGAAAAGTGGAGCTTTTGTTAAGGGAAGCAGCCAGGCTCAAAGCTGACGGGCGGGACGTAGGAGAGGAACAGGTGCGCGAACGCTAAAAGCTACCGTGAAATCGTCACTACTCACAATGTGCCTGGTGATAGTAGCTCTGGCAGCGGCAGTGTGGGTCTACTTTCTTCCATATCTTACGGTTCGGCACATTAACACAACAATAGAACACGGCGATGTCGATGCTCTGTCGCGTGCGATCGATTTTCCGACCCTGCGAGCGAATCTCAAGGAACAGCTTAATTTTTTGGCCACAGATCAGATGATGAAGGGCGACCCACAACATTCGGGTTTGATGTTGCGGAAGTCTCATCTCTATGACCTTATCGATGCCTACGTCACTCCAATTGGTATACACCAGCTGGCTGGCGACGGACACGATTTGCTCAGTCTCTATCATCCGTCATGCGCTTATGATTCGGCATCGCAGTTTTCCGTCACGCTAAAAGAAGCAGATGGCGTAAAAGTGATTCTGACTCGAAGCGGTTTCGGCTGGCGACTTACCAATATCTTTTTGGTTGATGCGCTAAGAGGCGAACTAGGCGAGAAGTCGAGCCTCGGTTTGCCAATTTATATGCCGAGCCCAGTTCCAACGAAAACACCGTGATCGCGCGAACGGATAAAACCTGGAGCTGCAACGGTTCAACCCTCTTTGAGATCCCTTCCCAGCTTCGCACATAAACGAGAACCGCCCGTCAGTCGCGCGGCCGCAGCGCCTGGAAAAGTTGGAGTAGCATGACACTTGTCACTGACCTTTCGCTATACGCGGTCTACATCCGACTACTGTTTGGCGAAACATTTCTCTCTAGGGCGTCTGCCTTTCTTTGGCGATTTAACGGCCGCGCTTTTTTGGTTTCTAATTGGCATAACTTCTCAGGCCGAAAACCGATAGTCGGCGCAAAGGATGATCTTTCGCCGAGATCTGATACAGGCGGCATACCTGACACGGTCGAGTGTGTGTTCTATCGCGATCGGCTCTCAGGTGGTCAGCCCGTTGGAGCCGGTCAAATATTCTACCCTGATAGATTTCCGCTCACAGATGATGCAGGACAGCCGCTCTATAAAGAGCACCCCTTTGCTCCGAGAGTAGATATTGCAGCGCTCCCTATCGAACTGCATTCGCACGTAATTCCGTATTTCCTAAACGAGTATCCATTCGACGAAAATGTTGACCTCTATGCGAGCCAGGATGTCTTCATCGTCGGATTTCCATTTGGCCCGATTACAGGCACGCCGTTACCGATTTGGAAACGCGGGAGTATCGCGTCCGAGCCGCGCATGCCCATTGATGGCCTAAACAAGGTATTTGTCGATACCGCTGGACGGCGCGGCATGTCGGGCTCGTTTGTGATAGCTCAACACAACGGACTGTTTCACCCACAGGGTAAGCCCTCGTTTATCGGAGTCGCCAAAAGATTGTTCGGCATCTATTCCGGTCGTGTGCATCCGAGTGCAACTGAAGCGCAACTGGGAATCGTCTGGCATCGAGAAGAAATCGATAAGACGGTTCAGCGTGGAAAAACCCACCCGCAGAGCTGAGCGGGCAAGCTGTTCGTCGTTGACGCTCACCATCACGATTCGCGCGGGGCGGCCTTCCGCACACGGGCCATATCTTTGGTCGCAAAAAAGAAATGCCGATGCAGCAGGCGCGCATTGCAACCCTGCGACCTTGATTCACGGTAACCTTGCAGCCGTGATTCACTCGATTTTCCATTTGGTGAGCCATGAAGTCATCTTTTCGGGATTGATCTTGTTGATGTCAGCACGACAAGGCTCGCCCGTGAGATATTCCGCCACGAGACGGGTCGGGCGGATGTGATGATTTAAGAACTGGTATTGAATCGCACCAGCAACAAAGTCTCGGATCCGATCGTCGCACTTTAGCTTAAGCGCCAATTCGATTTGTAATCCGCCTAGACCTTGCCAAGTGAGAAGGCCGCTGCGCGCTTTGCTGTCTGTTACTAACGCGCGAGTCTTTGCGGCATCCTGTTCGTCGACTAAATAGATAAGATACCGGTTTTCGAATTGGCGGAATCCTTCCAGTTCGAGATAGCTATCAGGATTCGCATCTGTCTTCTTAAGCGCACCACCTTTGATCTTCGCCTCAACCAAAATCGCGTAATCGCCAACGTGGCCACGCGCATGCACCGCGACATCAGCCATCTTGTTTGTTTTCGCATCAAGAACTTCGTAACCCCAATTGCATTCTGAAAACCGATCAGCGGGTGCCGAGATACCAGCGGCAGCAAGAAGGGCCGGCAGCCAGTCGCCGGGCTGAAACAGGGTAAAGTTTTCGAATAGGTGGCGGTAAGATGATTTTCGTAATCTACAGAAAGGAACGGATGATTGCTGCACGTGTGATCAAACCACGTGCGCTTGAGTCGCCGATACGCGTACGAATTCTTGTCGCGCGGCACAGCCGGTAACATTTCCCACCAGAACTGATGGTGAAACTCTTGCTTCATTCCTTGTGCACTGTAGATCATGCGGGCCGTTCGCGCACTGCCTCGCCACACCCCCGCCAACATCCGTGGGGATATTATCTTTAGACCGGTAATCCCGCAGTCATGATTTAGTGCCTTCATGCAGCGGGGCGGTAATTGTTACCCTGCTACAAGGCTACCGGGCTTTCGGGAAGCGGGAGTGCAGGGATGCGAGTCCATCTGACTGGCTTGCACCCCCGTTTCGGGTTGTTCAGTCTCCCCGCACCGGGTAAAATCTCGGTCGTGACCCCCGATTTTGATCGTGTCAGAATCAAACTCAAGCGGATTAGACCCAAAAAATATGCCTTTAAAGGCGCAATTATTGGGCCGAATCCTCGTTAGGTCTATGCGGGTCCGAGATGGACAAAGAGTGGTTGCAACGCTTCGAAAAGGAGTATCGCGACTTGCCCGACGGCTCGACTTGAAGGCGAACTCGTGTGGCCTTGGTGTGCACTCGTTGTCTCTATCATCTCAGTGCTGCTCAGCAGTGCACACATTCGCACCAGTGAAATTACGAAATACTAACACAGAGAACAGACACAATGACACCAAAACAAGTTGAAATGTTCGCGCGGTTGTTCGCATCAATTCTCATTCCACTAGCTCTTGTTTTCTATATTGCGGCCAAGCCACTACAAAATAAACTGATCAGAAAGCAACCCTTGCAAGCGAAGGATATAACAATAGCATTCCTGTGGGTATTCACAGCAACGATTGTCTTTTTCGGATGGCTAGTCTACAGGATTGCAAGATCATGATCGCTAGGTGGTAATTTTTCTCTAGATCTCAAGTGTAACATGTTACACAGGCTGCCTAAAACGGTCATCCTTCTGGGGCCGTTCTGTGCATCTGCCTCGACGGCGCTCCGTTAAGCAACATGGGATGGACAACGATACTTGCTATTGTGATTCCGCTCGCCGCAGGTGCCATCGGAGTTTTGGCAACGAACTTCCTTCTCACGCCATACCTGAGATACAGGAGATTGTTACACAAAATCTCTTACACCCTAATCTTCTATGCTGGGCTAATTGCGAGCCGCAAATTCTCTGACGGGCCCAAAGAACATACGAAGGTTTTGAACAAAGTTCGAAGTCTCGGGGTAAAGTTACGCTTGTCGCGCAATGCTACTCTTCAAGTGCTTAAACTCATGCCTTCGGATGCCGATTTAAAGGAGGCTTCCGGGCGAATGTTTCGTATATCCGGTCGGATGTATGAAGAAACGAAGCCGCTTGAGAGATTACGGCAGACATTAACAAAATCGGGCGACTTTTAAAAATAGATATTGGCAGGTGGGGATAACCTTGGCGAACAGGCCCCTAACCCAGCAGTAAATGAGTTCATTAGGGACAGATTGCCCGTCGCTTCAATTAAATCGGAGTTTGCTGCGCCCTGCTACCCGAACGCAATGCTACGTGGCACTTTGCACCCCTGATGCCCTGCACTTTTGGATTAGTGAGGCTCGGCGGTCCGTTCTTTTCTTCCGGGCTCCCCGACAACCCAGTTCCCTTGGTCTCGTGCAGCAGGGGTTTCGGAGTTCAGGGCGACAGGGCGGTCCGAGTCCTGATACGGATTGGAACTATTAGAATTGACAAAGCAGGCCCTAACTCCTCAAACTCCGAGGCAGCCAAGCTCGTGGGTTGCGAGGGAGTGCGGAAGGATTCGTGACAGGCGATTTCGTGAGTTTCAACTTGAAGCCTAACGACGAATCCTATGAGAACCAAAACTCCTACCGTGAAACACATACGGATTGGAAACCCTACGCCCCACAGAGGAGACTAGCATGAAGTCCAGAACATTGACACGCATTACCGCGATGACTTTATTCGCGGGCGCGATAACCTTATTCGCCGCGCTGGCCCAGTCGCCACCAGTTGCACAAGCGGACGCTGCGGCGAAGGGCGTCGCCTTCATCACGTTTGATGTACCGGGCTCTACCTGCCTCCCCCCCTTTCCCGCATGCACCACCTCCGTTGCCATCAACGACGCAGGGGAGATCACGGGATACTATGCTGACGCAAACGCAGCGCTTCACGGGTTCCTGCGCGCTCCTGATGGTACCTTCACCAAGTTTGATGTCCCCGGCTCCACATGCCCATCCTTCTCCTCCGTTTGCACCCAACCGGCCGGCATCAACGACGCGGGAGCGATCACAGGATTCTACTGTGACGCAATCATGTGTCACGGCTTTCTGCGCCACCGCAACGGTACCTTCACCACGTTCGATCCCCTGGGCTCCCTAGCCACGGGCCCCGCCAGCATCAACGACTCGGGAGCGATCACAGGTTACTACTGTGACGCAATCACGTGTCACGGCTTCCTGCGCGACCGCCACGGTACCTTCACCACGTTCGATCCCCCGGGCTCCATATCCACTGGCCCCGCCGGCATCAACGAGGCTGGGGAGATCACGGGAACCTACGTTGACGCAAGCTTTGTGCAACACAGCTTCCTGCGGGATCGCGACGGTACGTTAACCACGTTCGATCCCCCGGGCTCCATATCTTCCCAGGCGAAGGGCATCAACGATGCGGGAGCGATCACAGGAACCTCTTCTGACGCAATCACGACTCACGGCTTCCTGCGCGACCGCCACGGTACCTTCACCACGTTCGATGAACCGGGATTCACAGTCACCAGCCCCGTCGGCATCAACGCTGCGGGAGCAATCACCGGAGACAACCAAAACGCAAGCGCGATTCACGGCTTCCTGCGCGACCGCGACGGTGACTTCACCACGTTCGATCCCCCGGGCTCCATAGAGACCTTACCCCTCGGCATCAACCCGGATGGCGAGATCACGGGGTGGTACATTGACGCAAGCTTTCTAGGCCACGGCTTCCTGCGGACAAAACACGGACGAGGAAAACGATGAAGGGCCTTTAGCAACTCTCGCGCAGTTACACGATCCGCGCCTTTTTTAACGGACCAGCCCTGATAAAGTCGCCGTCCAAGCCGCTACGGTTACGACTGCCGGCAGGGTCACATATAACGGCAGTAGGATCGCACTGGGTAACGCGCTTCCGCCGAGAGACTTCTTCGACAATCTGAACAGCTACTTCGGTCCAAACTTTCAATTTTCGGCTCCGCCGACATCGGTGCCTAATTCAGGCGCGACTTGGACGCTGTTGCTGCTCGGCCTAACGGCTACCTTCGGACTGAAATTTTTCGTGCGTCGGTCAGCCTAAAAGCGGACGAAGGAAACAACGCCGAGGCTGCGACCACGCAACCCTGCGATCTTGATTCGGTAATCGTGCAGTCGTGATTCAGTGTATTCGAGCGGCACGACTGCATGAAGTGCTTCGACCCCGCAGTCGCGCATTGCATCCCTGATGCGCTGCACCTTGGAATCCGTTAGGCCGAGCCACTGTGCTGCTCCCGTTCGTTAAGAGTTAGATTAGTGGAGAAGCGCGCGGGAAACGCTCTTCAAAAAACGGGCGAACGCGCCTTTCGGCTTCTGAATCGCGACCTGCTTTCCAACTGTTGCAGGCGGCAGCAGAAACAAAGGCAACTCTCTCGGACAAGGCCCGATTATCACGACCTTGCCCCGTTTCGAGAGCGGACCCTTGGATGCTGCCTGCGCCCGCCACATCATTTGCTCCGCTGCTTTTCTGAGGCCCGGCGGCAATTGGTCTAGGTGCTGCCTCGACTCCGCCAACGGGTCTAACATCTCCTTGCTTTCCGGTTTCGGGAGCGATCCGCGCTCAACTTCTCCGCCACGGATTTTATCGCTGCGTTCCCCACTTCCATTATCAAGTCCGAAGCTGTGGCTTGTCGCGCTTGGTCACATTTTTGGGCGAGCGGAATGAAACGGTCAGCACGGAACGCGAGGCGATCTTCGAGCGTTGGCAGTTCATGTAGGAACAATCCAAGCGTCGGTTGGCGGGTATACAGACACTTCCCCCATTCGATTGTGCGAATCGTATAAATCCGACCTTGGCGCGGAACATTTGCCGTCCACTCAAAAATGTGCGTCGGAAATCTATCGTTAATGCAAACAACTTTTTGGCCGATGAACCACATTTATTGGTGTTCCCGATCTTCCGGCTGCAACCAACTGGTGACCGTGGCGGCGCACTCATCGCAGAATTTTGTTCGCACACTGCCTGACTTCATTCCTACTGTTATCACCTTGCGCTGGCGCACGCTCTCCTTGTGCTGGCCACATAGATCACATTTCATCATGGCCGCCTGCGGAAACAGACGCTTCTCGACCAATTTTACCAACCATCGCATCTCGCGGCTTTCCCACACCGGCTCTCGGGCTAAAATTGGCGTAGTCCTGTCGCCAAGCAGCATCATGTGGGCGAGTGGCAACAGTTTTCCAAGGTCTTTACCCAACCGACGAAGCGCCGCCAGCGAAGTCGGCGGCGGGGGTGGCACATAGCTGTCTCTCGGTGGGATTTCGCAAGGAAACATCTCCGACAATTTGTTCCAACGTGAGTTCATGAATTTTTTCCTTCTTCCGCACATCAGGAACTACGGCCAAATAAAAAACCGCTGCCCTCATCAGGCGGCGGTTTTCAGTTAGCCGTGGAGAATTTTGTTTCAGCGATCACTCACTGCACATCGAACCAGAAACACTCGTATCTGATTCAAGGCACCTTGCCCTCCATTGGTAGGTTGCCAGACTCCTTTCGAAGTCGTTCCCGATGTTGGCCGGATGGTATCAAATTCGATCTTCATCCGCAATGACAATCCGGGCATCAGCGCGATAGCGTTATCGATCTTGGCAAATTTTCTGACTTCCAGAATTTTTTCGACGGAACCTGAGAGCAAAATTGTGGCACACAGACTTCTTTGGAGGCCCCCGGGGGCCGACGATTTCGACTTTTCAAAAAATTTTTGGAGTAGAGAGACTCAAAATTCGCGACAGGCGGCCTTCTGCACAGGGCTCCCATACCGCCCAGGGGTGGCTCGATGATTACATTCTGGTCGTCGCGTGCCTGTAGAGAGCGCATCACGACTTAGGCATCATCGTGCTGTTGATGCCCTGCGCCACTGCAACCCGAAAACAAGTCGTCAGTGCAACCGGGAAACAGTGCGGCAGTCCGCTACCGGGCGAGCGCCAACTTCACTCGCTGAACCGTCGAAACTCCCTAACCAGTAATCTTCGCGGCGTATAAACGCGCTCCGCGAATTTCAACAATCGAAGTTTAGTCTGAACGTCCTGAAAAGCGATTAACTCCACCACAAACACGATCGAGAGAAAAAAAGTTCCCGTCCCTTTCAGGAAAAATAGCGTTAGGGATATATCAAGACCGTAGCATATTACAGTCGCGGGAAGCAAAAAAAGGATGAGCATAACTTACACACATAAACGCTCCGTCATGAAGAAGGAGGTCTTTGTTTGTGATAATTGCTCCACAAGAATGCGCCTTAACAGCGCGGAGCGGCACTGGTGCGATTTGTGCATCCTTGGTTCACCGCTGGAGATGAGACCGGCGAGAGACAAACGAATCTTCAATATAATAGCACCGCTGGTTTCAGCTATACCCGCCCGTCCAGATGGCCTGGGCACCGAGGGGTCCGGTCGAAACATGCCCGTTAGAACTTTCGCGTGATTCATTGATTGAGGCGTTAGACCGTCGTCGTGCGTCCGAGAATGTAATGCGCCCTTGCGACTTGGGAAACAAGGCGTCAGTGCAAAAAGGAGACCGTGGAGCCGTGCGTCAGGATTCTGACGCGAATCTCATCCTTATATATATAGAAGCAGACTGCTATCCGGTCAGTGCCAGCTTCACTCGCCAAACCGTCGAGACGCCTTTGCCGGTGATCTTGGCGGCGTTACGGATTGACTGCCTGGTCTTCAACAGACGTGCAACGTCTTTGTGCTTTTGGAGGAACAGATCGGCAGTGAGCGACCCTTCTGGCCGACCGAGTTTCACGCCTTTTTTTCGCGCTTCGGCGAGCCCTGACTTGATGCGTTCGCGTAGGGTCTCAGTCTCATTGCGAGCCATTTCGGCCAGAAGTGCGAGCATGATGCCAGCGGCGGGATTCCGCTTCCCGTTTGGTAGCAACGTCTCAATTCCTTGTGCGTGCCAGTAAAGTGAAACCCCGCATTCTTCCAACGTTTCTACAAAGGAATGGGCGACGCTGTTCCTTCGAGCGATACGCGAGATTTCATGCACCAACACTTTCTTGATTTTGCCGGCTGCCGCTAATTCTTCGACACGACGCAAACCATGACGATCGCCGTTTTCCGCAGTTCCCGAAATTGTTTCCTCGCACACCTCGATGACTTCGTAGCCTTTGCTCTCCGCATACGTTTGAAGTTCGGAAATCTGCCGGGCGGTTTCCTGCTTAACCGTTGACACGCGCACGAGAACGGCGACCGGCGTCTTGGAAATGCCCATCCCTCGATCGTAGTACAAGCGCGAGTTCGGTACAAGCGTTTCCAATCAAACAATTGATTTCGTGAATACAGATGAAAGGCAATCCACGAAAAGTTGTGCCGAGGAAACCTCGCGCAAATTCCAACGAGTGATTTTTTGGATACAGGTAACGGGCCACTTGGTGCGACTAACGCCCAGCTCCGTAGGGGATAATCTTACGTGTCTTGTGTTTGAATTTGCTCGACATTCGTTCTTGGACTCGTTAGGAACCTTCATTGATTACGTCACCCGACGTTTCAACGCATCTTCGGCCGAGTTGAGTTTGCTCGTGGGGCTGCACCTTCGCTGAGACACCGCTTAGCGCGATCTCCATTGTGCCCAAAGATACAACCTATAGCGACAGCATTTTACGGAAAATGTCCGTTTTCCTGGCCACTTTCCGTTTGTTTTAAAAGGATGCCCCATGAAACAGATTCTATGTTGGCGTCACACACCACTCATCCCGTTGCCTTGCCTTAATCTAGAGGGAACCAAGAAGAGCTCGGCGGTTTCGCTGCGGCTACGCCGTTCACTAAAGCGCAATCGCATCATTGCTTACGCTGTGTTGAGCGCTTGTCTGGCGGCGACCCTCAGCGGAGTGTCCAACCGCACCGCTTCTCTGAGATATTTCTGCGCGCCGATGGCGTTGGCGGGTGTGTTTACCGTTTTCAGGCTATAAGCCAGACCGCGTAGGTAGGCATCGTAAGCCTCAGGATTGTCCGTCGGTTTGGCGGCGATGACTTGCTCTTCCTGACCGCTGAGGTGCGCTCGCAACTGCTCGGCAATGGTTTTGGCCACCTCACTCTCGACCGAAAAGATGTCAGTCAGTTTGCGATCAAAGGTATCGGCCCAAAGATGGGAATCATTGGCCGCTTTGATTAGCTGCACGTTCACGCGCACAGAGTCGCCGCTCTTCTGCACGCTGCCTTCCAGGATGTGGGCGACCCCAAGCTGCCTGGCGATCTCAGGCAGGTTTTCCGGCGCACTTTTGTAGTGCTGTGTGGATGTGCGCGAGATCACCTTCAGATCGGCAATCTTGGATAAGCGCGTCAGAATCTCGTCCTGGATGCCGTCCGCAAAGTAGGCGTTGTCAGAATCGCGACTCCGGTTTTCAAACGGAAGCACCGCGATCGATTTGTCCGACGCAGCCAGTGTCGATCCCGCACGATAACGAGAAAGTATTGGGATGCCAGCGACGATTGCTGCGAGCGCGAGCAATGCTGATGTCATCGCCGCCCAGCGCATTCGCGCGCTGCGCTTCTTCAGCGCTCGAAACTTTTTTGGCAGTTGCGAATTGCCGACTTCGTCGCTGTAGAGATTCACCACACCGACCTGCGTGCCATGTTTCACTTCGCATTCGCCAAGCCCGTGAAGGAAGGATCGCCATCGCGGATACTGTTCCAAATCTTCGGCCACATGCCGGGAGACAAGGATGTGTCCCGCGTCACCGCAGTCCATCACTCGCTACGCAATGTTAATTCCAGCGCCCGCGATATTCGCTTGTTCGTTCAAGTCACTGATTTCGTTGACCGGGCCACTATGAATTCCCATTCGCACTTGAAGTTCGGAGTGACTCTTCAGCGCCTTGCTAATTTCCAACCCGCACAGAACCGGCGCTTCGGGACTGTTTCGAAAAACCAGCGCACCGCCATCGCCAGTCGGTAACCGCAGCAGTTTGCCTTCCGCTTCAGCGAGACGGAATTGCTCCGTTGCGCGCACAATTTTCTTCAGCGTGTCAAGCTGTTCGCTTTGCTCATTGATGAGCAATTTCGAGTAACCCACGATATCGATGAACAAGACATGTCCGATCTCGAATTTCACGTCTGACGGCTGCTTTGCCTGCATGCAATTATTACTATCTCAAGACTCGCGGTTTAACGAGTCCATTCGGAACGCAACGCTTCTCAGGCAAGCCGCCGAGAGGCACAGGTGTGGAAGTGCATTCAATGGCCTAACGAATCACTCGCATCGCTCAGCGATTGCTGCTCGGCAGTCGGCGAGCAGGTCAGGCTTTGGCGACGATTCGTTGCTTCAGTGCTGCCTTGCGTCCCTGATTTCGTTAGGCAAGGCGTGTGCTGGCACGTGTTCCATAGGCCTCTTCCTCAACGTGCACAAGATTCGGGTCGACTCTGACAATAAGCGGTGAGCGCAATGCACCAAGATGGCTTTAACTCAATCCAGAAAGGTAAAATATAAAATATGGATACATTGATAACATGGAATCAGCTTAGAGAAATGGAAGCGCAAAATCGCTTGCATCCGTTCTTGGGCGGATTTCCGAATATTCCGAATAGAATGGGCAGTGGCGAAATCGACAGCCTGGCGGTCGCAAATTGGTCACCAGAGGTTGATATTAGTGAGGATGATCACGGGTATCTCCTCAAAGCTGACCTGCCTGAAATGAAGAAGGAAGACGTTAGGGTAACAGTCGAAGACGGCATCCTCATCGTTTCCGGAGAACGCAAAAGCGAAAAGGAAGATCAGAAAAGAAAATTCCATCGCATCGAGCGGTCCTATGGCAATTTCCGACGCAGCTTCACGCTGCCTGAAAACGCCAATGGCTCGAAAGTGACGGCGGACTTCCGCGACGGAGTGCTCAAAGTGCACCTCCCGATAACGCCGATAGCAAAATCAAAAGCTATCGAAGTTAAAGTGGCGTAATGCGCTAACACTGACGGCGAGCGTGCGGAAGGTTCCGTGCGTTCGTGCCGGTGTATCGCAAATCCAGAAAAAGGTGAGCGACTAAGCACTTTGAACCAACGAAGAAGGACCTCATGATCTCGAAAATTATTAGCCGCGCAAGCCGCGCGGCATGTCTGGCGGAACTCACTTCCAATCCTAAATCCTTCTTCAACTGTCCAGACTTGCACGGTGGTGTTCCGGGCTTGCCGCCCCGAGGTAAGGATTTGCGTGAAGCCCGCTCTAATTCAGCCCTTTTCCGCCCTGTCGAGTTGTGCACGAGTCTTCCCTCGTAATTGCGTGCACGAATTGCTGTCTATTTGGGGCGCTATCTGTGAAGGCATTTTTGCGTATGTGGATACGGGCATTTGTCATGGCAAATCGGGTCAGTCTGCGGCGGTAGATTGTTGGTTTTGACATTCGTTTGCTATCGCGTCGGCTGCGTGCTGCTCGGAATCCTTGCGGAAGTGAAGCAAGGCGACAGGGCTGCAACGTAAGCCAGACTTATGATTCGTTAGGCGATACGGCTTCTTGCAAAACGGAAGCAGGGGCGCAGGGCGACAATTCCGCCTCAATCACACTCGCTTCGATTGGCTCCGCAGCGTCAAGTTCGTGAATATGGATAAGAAGCGACTGCGAAGCGGCATTGCGGTCATCCAGTCCGCATGCCCTTCTCGCCATTTCGTCCGCCAATTTTGCTTCCTTCCATGAGCGCGGCGATTGAAGTTTAGCTTTTGCCAGCGCGCCGTGGGCCACATTGAACATAAGGTTGCGATGCGCATCGCCGCGTCGAGCCCATTCGGTGGCAGAAGTCGCCAATTCGGCCTCTCTTTTTTGCAGTTCCTTTGCACGCTTGTCGATCGACGAAACGAATTTCCATTTGCCTCGACTAGAGCGCGCATAAACCGCCGGATACTTGAGTTTGTAGCGCGTGCAAACTTCGGTGATCGTAAGGCCCTCGCTTTCGCACGCGTTTTTCACGTCGCACCACGCGATCTTTGCACCCTCGATATTCGTGATTTCGGTAGTCTCGATCGCTGCGCCCGGATTGCGCTTGATGCAATGCTCCACGGCTTCGGGCGCATCGTTGTGCGGGGTTTCATCGAAGCAGGGGTGCATGAACTAGATTACCACTCTTGAGGGTTTGTACAACCGGACGGCCATTCTTTCCGCCTTCAACGAGGACGACGACAGCGCGCGATGCGGATCTATGGCGCTCGATCCTTTCCAGCGGATGGTTTACAACGAGCAAATGAATTTCTCCCCTCTTTATAGATAGCGTTTGTCGAGGGCGTGTTTCTGGTATATTCTGTGCGCGTTAGTTCACGTAAGTGCTGAACTAAGGCATATGGAATATACTTATGAACACTCTTGCCGGATTAGGGAAAAAGTCGCGAGCAAAGCTGGCGAAGCTGCTTCGGGATACGAAAGGGACTATCTCCGTTGGGCAAGCAGCCGAGAGCCTCAGCCTGCCACCTAAAAACGCCGCGAAAACTTTGGCCTGGTGGGCCATGCAAGGCTGGCTTTCGAGAGTGCGTCGCGGCTTATACATTCCCGTGTCGCTAGAGGCACGGACTGGCGATGTTGCCCTGGAAGATCAATTGATCGTGGCCGAGCGGCTCTTCGCTCCCTGTTACATTGGAGGATGGAGCGCGGCCGAACAGTGGGGTTTAACGGAGCAAATCTTCCGTTCGATCCTGGTAATGACGACAAAGAAACCGCGGAATCGCAAATCTGTGATTAAGGGCACGACGTTTGTGCTTCGCACAATCTTGTCCGAATCGCTTTTTGGAACAAAACCTATCTGGCGCGGGCGCGTCAAAGTTAACGTGTCCGATCCATCACGGACTGTGCTCGATTTGATGGACGACCCAACCCTGGGTGGCGGACTAAGACCAAGTGTGGACGTTTTGCAAAGCTACCTGGGGTCGGAAATGAAGGACTTAAAGCTCTTGGTCTCGTATGCGGAGCGACTCGGGAGTGGAGCAGCGTTCAAACGGTTGGGATTTCTGCTGGAGCGGTTCGCACCGTCGGAGCTTGAAACAATTGAGGCGTGTCGAACACGAATCACGAAAGGGAACTCGAAGCTGGACTCGTCGTTGCCGGCAGATCGACTAGTGACGAGGTGGCGATTGTGGGTGCCGGAGGGTTGGGCGAAGGAGCGAAAGAATGATTGACCGGCAGGAGATTCTGGATTTCTCACGTGAACTAGGACTGGCCACGGAAATCATAGAGAAAGATTACGTCCTCGGCTGGCTTTTAGCGGGCATCTATAATCAGCCGGACTTGCAGTCCAGCTGGCTTTTCAAAGGTGGAACGTGCCTAAAGAAATGCTTCTTCGAGACTTATCGATTCTCTGAGGATTTGGACTTTACTGTCAAAGCGTCTGACCACATCAACGAGGAGTTTCTTCGCAACGCGTTCGCGACAGTCGCAACGTGGGTTTACGAAAACTGCGGCGTGGAAATTCCGACCGGGACCATTTCTTTCGAGGTCTACATTAATCCGCGCGGCAAGCAATCCGTTCAGGGCAAAATCGGATATAGTGGGCCACTCCAGCGTCGCGGCAGCATTCCCCGGATCAAGCTAGATCTAACGGATGACGAGCGAGTGGTCCTCGATTCGGTTCCGCGCCAGGTCCACCATCCATATTCCGACAAGCCAGATAACGGCATCCAGGCATTGTGTTACCGCTATGAGGAATTGTTCGCAGAGAAGTTACGGGCGTTGGCCCAACGGTTGCGACCGCGCGATCTCTACGATGTCGTCCATTTCTTCCGACATGATGAAATCCCGTGCGACCGCGCGTTGGTAGTGAGCACGTTAAAGGAGAAATGCGCTTTCAAGGGATTACCCGTGCCCACGTTCGCAGCATTGCGATCACGACCCGAGAGCAGCGAGCTGGAAGCTGAGTGGAGCAATATGCTGACGCACCAACTCCCGCAGCTTCCCGCTTTCGCAGATTTTTTTGCGGAGCTACCTAGGGTTTTCGATTGGTTATTTGGTGCCGCCGCCAAGCCGGTTGTACCGGTGTATCCAGTCGGTGGAAATATTGATACTTCGTGGCGGCCTCCAGCAACCGTGATGACATGGGGTCTACCGGCCCCATTGGAAATCATCAGATTCGCCGCCGCGAACCGGTTGTGTGTTGACCTGACGTACGACGGATCGCGTCGATTGATCGAACCGTACTCGCTACGGCGGACTAAGGATGGCAACATAATACTTCATGCGGTTCGGCACCAAGAGGGACAGCCCAGGTCTTATCGCATAGACAGGATTCAGGGGGCGAAGGCGACTGACATTTCATTTGTGCCCCGTTATGTGATCGAATTAACCGCGACAGGCCCAGCGCCCATTCCACCGACTGCGAGCAGATCGGCTGGCGTTGTGGGTTCAGGCACCTCGTCGCCTCGTCGCCGTTCTTCGTTCGGCGCGCCGTTCACTGGCCCAAAGTATGTCATCCAATGCACGGTCTGCGGCAAACGATTCACCAGACACAGTTATGATACCCGCCTGCATGCTCACAAAAACAAATCGGGTTTTGATTGTTACGGCAGGATCGGCTTCCTCGTCGATACCAAATACAGTCGGTAAGGGAGTCGATAAAAAGCGATAGATACCGAAATCAAGAATGCCGAAAAAGAGGAAGTAACAGCGCGGCTTTTACTTGGCAAAACTTGGCAAATAAAACTGTATTCAGGTGCTTTTCAGTGCGCGATAATACGCAACGTCAATCTTACCAAATGCGCGGTTTTTCCTCTGAAATGCAGTTTTACGACGGTAATTCGTTAGGCAACGTTTTTGCAGTGGCATGCATTTTAAGTCCGTTGCGTATACCATTTCGCCACATCGGCGCACGTTCAATATCAACGATTTACATCAATTGACTTTCCACACTGCCCTGACCGCATTCCCGCACTCTTAGATCGCTATTTCCATTCCTTGGCGAGCGAGTAAAGCGTTAGGGAAACGTTCTTGACACAATTTTTCGATGCGCTGAAGAAACTCATCGTCGTGTTCGGGATCGTGATGGGTCAGGGCCAGGCGCTTCACGCCGGCCATTTCCGCAAATTGCATCGCTTGATCGAAGCTGCTGTGTCCCCATCCGCGCCGGTTCTTCAATTCCTCAGCGGTGAATTGTGCATCATGGACTAACAAGTCGGCGCCGCGCGCCAATTCCACCAGCTGCGGATCCATTTGCTCTTCATGCTCAACATCCGTGCAAACGACGAGCACTTTGCCATTTCGCTCGATCCGAAAAGTATAGGCTCCGCCGGGATGGTTGTGCCTGAGAGCGGTCACCACCGTTTCCACATTGTTAACGGCGGTGAAGTGCTTACTGGCATCAGCGATTTGCAGGAACTCGAAATTCGCCCCCATGTGATCCAGTTGCACCGGGAAATACTGGGACTGCATCTGGACTTCGAAAATCTCCCGCAAATTGGTGACTGTCTGGCCCCGGCCGATCGTCAGGAGAGTGAGTTTTTGCCTGGGATCATAAGCCGGGGCAAAGAACGGAAATCCCTGGATGTGGTCCCAGTGAAAATGGGTGAAGGCGATGACAATTTGGTCCTGCTTGTGACCGATAACGCGGAGGTCTTTGCCCAGATTTCGCACTCCCGTGCCGGCGTCAATGATGGCGATGCGGTTCGTATCGGTGAACGTGATTTGCAAGCAGGTGGTGTCACCCCCGAACTCCTGGAAACCGGCATCGCAGACGGGAATGGATCCCCGCGTACCGTAGAACTTGAGCTTCATAGAGCCACCGCTTTCATGGTTTGGTTAAGACTCAGCTAGCAAAACGGCGACCGTTTAACGAGCCAAATTTCGCGGAACTAAGGCGCTTGAACCTGACAACGATGCGGACCTGAAATCCGTCGCGTCTGTTTTGCAATTTTTGGGCAAGAATTCTCACACAAAATCGGCAAACATTTGCTTTTCGACGCCATTTCAAACCCGAAGTCCGCTGCGTCTGTGTGCAAGTTTTGTGCAAGAATGAGCCTGTTTTTGCTCGCCCTCTGATGTGCAGCACAAATTTGCGAACTTGGACGATTTACCCAGGTAAATTCGGTTCGATTTGATCGCTTTTGCAAAGCCAAAAAATCGCTAAACCCGCAATTTTAAGTCCGTTGCGTATACCATTTCGCCACATCGGCACACCTCTAAAACCCACCTTGTGCAAGAATTTGTGCAAGACCTTAAAGTGGGCGCCTTCAGACGCAACGGAGAAATCCACGGGGCATCGCATTATAGAAGCAGCGTGCCGAGTTATCTCATCGAGTGAACCCGAGCAATTTTTTGAGATGCAAGTTCGTTAGGTCTTCGCCGCTCGGTTTGCCCCCGCCTTTAGTAGGATGGTGCCTGATTCACAAACAATTCGCCGTGGAATATTGGTAATCGATCTTTCGCCAGAATGTTTGTGCGACGACAAAGATTATTTTTACTCCTGCCTCTCGCATTCGTCCTTCTGATATCACCTGTTCGAGCGCAAGACGTATTAAATTCCGGCGCTATCGCTGATCAGAACTTTTCCTTAGCGCAGCTTGACGACTCGAAAGTTCCCGCAGACGTTCAGTCACCCAACGCTAAAGACCAACGCTGGTCTCTTCATGTTCAATCGACCGAGATGTTGCTCGGTGGCCTCGCAAATCTCAATGGACAGAACGCGTCGACCCAAGTTGCGCTTCTAAATGAAAACGCTGCTAGCCTCGATTTAAAAGATTCTGATTTTAAAGCCGGCACTTCGAGCGAGGAAGCCGTTACTGAACAACAGAACTGGCTTCTTCACGTTCAGGGAACTGAAGTTGCCCAAGGTCAACCCGGGTTCCACTCGCCTTATCAGGGAACAAATAGTTTGCGACCCGATGACAACATCAGGCAATCGTCGTCCCTTGACCTTTTCCTGGGCGTTCGTCTTTGGTCGGGGGGGGAATTTTATGTCAACCCCGAGTACTACCAAGGCTTTGGTCTTAGCAACACCCACGGAATCGCAGCCTTTCCAAATGCTGAGAACTACAAGGTTGGCCAAAAGATTGGCGACGTGTTCAACGCGCACATGTTTCTTCGCCAAACCTTCGGCTTCGGAGGTGAGCAGGAGGATCTGTCGAGCGACCAATTACAATTGGCAGAACGTGTCGATGTCTCGCGCCTGACGATAACCATCGGCCGGTTAGCTGTTACCGATCAGTTCGACGCGAATGCTTATGCCCACAGCTCGCGCACCCAATTTCTCAATTGGGCCCTGGTCGATAACGGCGCTTTTGATTATGCGGCTGATTCAGTCGGAGTGATCGAGGGGGCGACATTCGAATTGAACCAGAAGGCGTGGGCGTTGCGTTACGGTATTTTCGATGTGCCACGCGTATCGAATGGCTTCGCCAAGGATGGGCATTTCCTCAAAGCATGGCAGCAGATGCTTGAATTTGAGGAGCGTTATTCAATTGGGGATCACTCCGGGAAGGTTCGATTGCTAGGATGGCTGGAGCATGCGCACATGGGCAGCTACCGTGAAACACTCGATGATCCAGCGCTCATGGAAGACATCACCAAAACTCGGCGTTATCGCTTTCAGTACGGTTTTGCCTTGAGCGCAGAGCAAGAGATTACGAAAGATCTGGGCGCGTTTCTTCGTGCGAGCTGGCGAGATGGACAAGAGGAAGTCTGGCAGTTTACAGATATTGACCGAAGTGTTTCCGCTGGGTTGCAATGGAAGGGGTCAGCTTGGAAGCGCCCAGACGACACCGTGGGTCTTGCAGGAATCGTGGATGGACTTAGTTCGGCACACCGGGATTTCCTGGCTGCGGGCGGACTTGGCCCTCTCATTGGAGACGGCAAGCTACCGCATTACGCAGTCGAAGGCGTGCTCGAAACGTATTACGATTTACAGCTCACCAAAAATGTCCATCTGGGGATCGACTACCAATTCGTTGGCAATCCGGGCTACAACTCGGATCGAGGGCCAGTCAACATTCTCTCCAGTCGTTTTCACTTTCAGTTCTGAAGATGCGAAACGCGTCCGAGTTGTTAGCTTTTCGTAATGGATAAGGAGCAAATCCAAGAACAGCGCCGCGACACGGTCGGCACGTGGGCACGACAGCCCTTGCGTTTTTTGAAAAGGCAATCGCAAACCGCGCTGATCTTGGAAAGTCTTGCTCTCGTTGGCATCGTCGGAGTTGCTGATTATCTAGCGGGATTCGAACGCTCTTTTCTGGTATTTTACCTGGTTCCGATTGGGCTCGGAGCGTGGTTCATAAATTGGCGCTTTGCGGTGTTCCTTTCTGTTCTGAGCGTTACCATCTGGATCGCGGGTGATATTGCAGCAGGCGCCGTTTATTCCAGTACGTCCGTCCCTTTCTGGAATGCGGGTATCGCCGCCGCCTTTTTTCTTATTGTTACAGCGTTACTGAGTAAGCTGCGGTCCGTGCTTAACGAACTTGAAGAGCGCGTTCGCCAACGCACTGCCGCGCTTCGCGGCGAAATTGAAAAACGAAAGCGCCTCGAAAAGGATGTAACGGAGGTGACCGAACGTGAACGGCGCCACATTGGTCACGAGTTGCACGATACCGTTTGCCAACATTTAACGGCAACTTCGCTGTCGCTGCAGGTTTTGAGCGGAAAGCTGGCCGATGCCTCGCTGCCACAGGCGAAGGATGCGGATCACGGTGTTCAGTTGGTAGAAGATGCGATCGACCTGACTCGCAAGATCGCCCAGGGATTGTTTCCGCTGGAACTGGAGGGAGCGGGACTTCCCGGTGCACTCGTTGAGCTTTGCCGGAGAATGGCACATCGCTATCGCGTCAAATGTGAATTCAAGAGTGATTTGCAGGAGCTAACCTTGGATTCAAATACAGCAATGCATCTTTATCGGATCGCTCAAGAGGCCGTGACGAATGCAGCCAAACATGGTCACGTGAGTGATATTTCGGTCGAGTTATCGGAACTCGATGGGAACCTGATCCTGAATGTGACCGATGACGGTATCGGATTTCCAGAACCTCTTCCGGAGAGTCCAGGACTCGGCCTTCGCATCATGTCCAGTCGCGCGGGAATGATCGGCGGCAGCGTTTCAGTAAAGAACCGCCCGGGAGGCGGCGTAGCCGTGACATGCCGTTTACCAGTCCCTCGCAACGAGCCAAAGAGCCGCAAGGATCTGGAACATGTCAGCCGATAAGACCATCAAGCGAAAGAGGCGGATTTTTGTCGTAGATGATCATCCGTTAGTTCGTGAGTGGTTGGCTAACCTGATCAATCAGCAACCAGACTTGGAGGTGTGTGGCGAAGCCGAGAATGCGGCTGACGCTTTGCGCGGTATTGCCGCGACCAAGCCCGAACTGGCTGTAATTGACATCACGCTCAACGCGGCGTCCGGCTTGGAATTAATTAGAGACATTCGGATTCAACATCCATCTGTCGCACCGCTTGTGCTTTCCATGCATGAAGAGGAACTCTATGCCGAGCGCGCCATGCGCGCTGGCGCGCGTGGTTACGTTAGAAAACGGGAGACGAGTAAGAACATTTTGGCGGCCATGCAGCGGGTGCTCGAAGGCGGAATTTACATGAGCCAAAAGCTCTCAAATGCGATGGCCCTGAAATTCCTCGAAGGTCACGAGGCAGCTGGTGTCGCGCAGTCCCGCGTCGCGCAACTGAGTGACCGCGAGCTGGAAGTTTTTCAGTTGTTAGGTCAAGGGCGATCAACGTCGGAAATTGCCGATCAGCTCCATTTAAGCCTCAAGACGGTCCAGGCCTATTGTGTTCGCGCAAAGGAAAAGCTCGGACTCACGACCGCGACTGAACTATTGCGAGAAGCAATTCTTTGGGAAGAGAGCGCTCACTCCAGATAGTTCAGTCCGTCTCTTCGCTCCGGTAAGGCTTTGCCTACTAAGTAAGAAGAGGCATGGCCTAATGGCTACCCAGTCCGCACTACGCTAAGTGTGGCGTCGCCTCCTCCTGCGCGTCATTGCGCGTTGGAGTTACGATGTCCGCACGAAAACACAAATTGCGTAAGGCGTGGCTCGATCGAGTCGTCACACATTTCACGTTGACCCTCATTGGCGCGGTGGTTGTGCTGTTTGGCTGTGGTCCAGCTCCGAGCGCAAGCACAGCCTCGCCATCAAATCCAAGCACCGATGCTTCCAAGCCCGACAACAGTGTCGAGTTATCCCCCGACCAACTTACTGCAATCAAAATCGAGCCACTAGGGACCTATCTGTTCACCATTGAGAAGAGAGGCGTCGGCAGCGTCGATTTCGATAATAAGCTCTATTTCGACAATAATCTTTCAAAGCAGGTGTTTCCGACTCAGTCAGGAAAAATCATCAACGCGTTGGCGGAGCTTGGTGATCAGGTTCAGAAGGGACAGCCTCTTTATACTATTAGCGGCCCAAGGGAACGGGAACTCGCGGTTAGCAGTCCTATCACGGGCCAGGTAACGTCGGTTAATGCTTCGCCTGGGCTTCAAGTGGAACCGGGAAAGGCGCCGGCGCCTTACGCGGTTGCCGATGTTTCGACCAAATGGATGGTCGGGAACGTTGCGGAAAGCGACAGCACATTCTTTCAGGTAGGACAACCAGTCGAAGTTAGGGTCGCGAGTTTCCCAGGCCGCGCGTTTGAAGGCAAGCTTATCAAAGTCTACCCGACGGTGGATGGGAATACCCATCGCGTGATGATCCGTTCAGAAGTTGCCGACCCCGCCAATGAGTTGCGCTCGGGAATGCTCGCCGACTTTGTCGTCCGAGTACAACAACCCAATGAAGCTACTGCTGTCCCGGCAAATAGCGTAGTCCGCGAACCCGATGGCACGATGACTGTCTGGGTAACGAGTGATCGCCATCGCTTTTCACAACGAGTTATCAAAACTGGCTTACGCGAAGACGATCATGTGGAAGTCCCCGAAGGTCTTCAACCTGGAGAACTGGTGGTAACTGAGGGCGCGATCTTCCTTAGCAACCTGCTGCAAGCTCCACCAAGCGATTAGAGACAACCCGAGCTCATTGAACACCCGTCATGATCCGGTCTCTGATCGCATTTTGTTTGAGCCGACGCGCCATCGTGGTGTTTGGTTTGTTGTTGTTTCTCGGCGCGGGCTACGTTGCTTTCAGAGAGCTCAACATTGAGGCGTATCCGAATCCAACGCCTGTCATTCTGGAGATCACCGCTCAAGCGCCCGGTCTTTCCGCTGAGGAAATGGAGCGCTACTACACGCGCCCAATTGAGATCGGGCTCTACACAACCCCCGGCATCGACGTCATCCGCTCAACTTCGTTCTATGGGCTGTCCTTTGTCCGCGTGACTTTCAATTACGGGGTAGACTTCCACTTCGCTTACGCCCAGGCAGCAGTGGCGCTGCAGCAAAATGTCAGTTTACCCGGCGGGCTGGTACCTACAATCCTACAGAGCAGCACGACCGGCGAAATTTATCGTTACCAAGTGATCGGGCCGAAGCATTTCGGAGCCATCAATCTGCGAACCGTGCAGGACTGGATCGTGCGGCGGCGCCTTTTGACGATACCCGGCATCGTTGCCATAAACAGTTGGGGCGGGCCAACCAAACAATTCCAAGTCGAAGTCGATCCGCACAAGCTCGAAGCCTACAACATCACGGTGCCGCAAATGCTGACAGCATTAGGCAACGCGAACATCAATGTTGGCGGGCGCGAGATTCGAATTGGTCAGCAATCGATCAACATACGCGGCGTCGGACTTATCGACGACGGTGGCAACGACGATTTAACCCAGGGTTATAAGACTGGCGACATTGAAAACGTTGTCTTGGCCCAAACAAACGGAATTCCATTACTGGTTAAAGACGTCGCAAAAGTCTCCATAGGCTATGTACCAAGGCTCGGAATTCTAGGCCGCGACCAGGCTGACGATGTTGTAGGGGCCATCGTTGTCATGAGCCGCACGGAAAGGACGGCCGACATGATTCCGAAGGTCAAAGCAGAGATCGATAGAATAAATCATGACGGCGGTCTGCCGCCTGGAGTTAGAGTAGTTCCGTACTATGACCGCTCATCGCTGATCGCGGTCACAACGCACACCGTTTTACATAACCTGATTTTTGGGTGCGTGCTGATCTTTTTAATTCAATGGGTTTTTCTTGGCAATCTCCGAAGCGCAATCATCGTCGGCCTGAGCATTCCATTTGCACTATTCTTCGCGGTCATTCTGCTCGTGGTTCGTGGCGAGAGCGCGAACCTGCTCTCGGTTGGTGCTGTCGATCTTGGCATCATCGTCGATTCAGCGGTCATTCTCGTTGAGAATATTTTCCGGAACTTTCAACGGTCGCCGGCAGACAGAGAAGACCTGCTCAAGCGTCTGGCTAGTGGCTTTTGGGGATCAGACCCGACGACAGCTTCCGATCACGCCGCACCTACCTACAGCTGGACGAATCGACTGCGACTGATCTTGGTCAGCGCGATCCAAGTTGACAAAGCAGTCCTTTTTACCGCGCTCATCACCGTGGCTGCATTCGTACCGTTGTTCACGATGCAGGGAATTGAAGGCCAGATATTTGGACCGATGGCGCGGACGTACGCTTACGCGTTAACGGGAGCTTTGATAAGTACGTTCACAGTTACGCCCGTGCTTGCCTCAATGTTCTTACCGGAGCACGTGAACGGGACAGAGACGATTGTCGTCCGCGCGTTGCATCGAATCTACAGACCCGTTCTGCGTTTCGCGCTCAATCATCGCTTCATCGTAACGTTAATCGGAATCGGTTTCGTCGGCATCAGTGCGCTGCTCGCGCTGCGACTGGGCAGCGAATTTCTTCCGCATCTGGAGGAGGGAAATTTCTGGATTCGCGCTTCAATGCCGATGACACTCGCGCTTCAAGACGGTGAGGCGGCAGCGCGGAAAATGCGCGCAATCTTGTTGAGACATCCCGAAGTGATCACGGTCGTGTCCCAACATGGTCGGCCAGATGACGGGAGTGATGCCTCGCCGTTTTCAAACGTCGAGCTCTTCGCGCCGCTCAAACCATTCGAACAGTGGCCGCGAGGTTTGACCAAGGAAAAGCTAACTGAACGGATTCAAGAGGAGTTTCAAAAGGAGTTGCCGGGAGTCAATTTCAACTTCTCGCAATACATCCAGGACAACATCGAGGAGGCGGTTTCGGGGGTTAAAGGCGAGAATTCTGTCAAGATTGTCGGTCCGAACCTCGAAACGCTAACGAACCTCGCGAACGAGATCCGCGACCAACTGCAACAAGTTCGGGGGGCTACCGATCTGGGAGTTTTTCCGGTTCTCGGCCAGCCGAACTTAAACATCAAAGTGGATCGTTCGCGTGCGGCGCGTTACGGCCTCAACTCCGGCGATGTGAACTCCGTCATCCAAGCGGCGATGGGCGGTGCATCGGCGACCACGGTTTTGGAAGGTGACCGCCAATTCGATGTCGCAGTTCGCTATCCGCCGGAATATCGAGACAACCTCGACAAGATCCGCGACATCAAAGTCGCGTATCAAACGAGCGGCGGCACCAATGCTTACATTCCGCTGAGCCAATTGGCGACGATCACTCTCGATACGGGCGCGGCGTGGATTTACCACGAGAGCACGCAGAGATTTATCCCAGTCAAGTTCAGCGTGCGCGACCGCGATCTCGGCAGCACCGTCGCCGAGGCGCAACAACGCATCGCAAAGAAGGTAAAACTTCCCAGCGGTTACCGGCTGGTTTGGGCCGGCGAATTTGGACGGCTTGAAGAAGCGCGAAACCGACTCGCAATCGTCGTGCCTGTCAGCCTGGTGCTCATTCTTGGGTTGCTCTACATGCTGTTCAATTCGGTGCTCGAATGTTTGCTGACACTTTCCGGAATTACGTTCGCCGCGGCGGGAGGGGTCCTAGCACTCTATTTCTCTGGCCTGAATTTTAGCATCTCGGCGGCGATCGGCTTCGTCTCGTTGTTCGGCGTCTCGGTCATGAACGGCATTTTGTTGATGACTTATTTCAAGCAAGCACGGCTGCGCGGTAAGACCTCTATGAACGCAATCTTCTTCGCCGCGTTTACTCGGATGCGGCCAATACTCATGACCAGTTTTTCCGCGTGCATTGGTCTAGTTCCGGCTGCGATTTCTACCGGCATTGGGAGTCAAGTGCAGCGGCCGCTCGCGACCGTGATTGTTGGCGGCATGCTCGTTGGACCAATCATGCTCCTCATCGTCGTGCCCGCGCTCAAAGCGATTTTTCTAGCTCGTGAGCAGAAAGCTACACCTGCCATTCAAACAACATGAAAAGCATTTACGCCGTAGCGTTTATGAGCTTGTTGGTGTCGCGCTCAACTTCTTTTGGGGAAGATCCAAAGCGGACAGATAGCGGGCTTCATCACGACGAACCAGTAAAGCGCCGAACGGTGTCCGTTGCTCCCGGAACTATCCTGCCGCTCGTCAGAATGTCCCAAGCAAATCCCCACAATCGGGGCCTAACAACCATCGGCGGACCAGCAATAAAATCCAAGAGCGCCGCGGTTATCGACGGAACGGGAATGAAGCGACGATGAGACAACTAAGCCTGGGATTTTCAGTTCTGTTGCTCGCTGGCTGCATGGTTGGTCCGAACTTCAAAAAGCCAGCGGCGCCGGATGTCAGTGGTTACACAACTACTGCACTTTCGACGACCAATGAGACCGCAGCAGCCGCGAGCGGTGAGGCGCAACAGTTTGTCCGAAAGATCGACATACCGGGCGAGTGGTGGGCGCTGTTTCACTCTGAAGCATTGAACGAATTGATCGAGCATTCGCTCAAAGCCAATCCCGACATCAGAGCGGCACAGGCCGCACTCAACGTTGCGCGAGAAAACGTGCTGGCGCAGAAAGGCTTCTTTTACCCAAGCGTAAGTGGAACTTTTTCCGGAGGCCGACATAAGACGTCCGAGGAGCTTTCCCCCGCAACTGCTTCGGGCGCGTTGTATTACAGTCTGTACACACATCAGGTCAGCGTCTCGTACATGCCCGACGTGTTCGGCCTCAATCGGCGGACTGTTGAGTCCTTGCAAGCGCAAGCGGAACAGGCTCGCTTCGGGCTGATCGCGTCTCACATCACGCTGAGTTCCAATGTGGTCGCGACAGCGATTCAGGAGGCTTCGTTGCGTGCGCAGATTGATGCAACTCGGCAACTGATTGCGATCAATTCGAATCTTGTTCAGGTCGTGCGCAATCAACTTGCCAAACATACGGCGACCCGCGCCGATCTCGCCGCGCAAGAATCGCAGCTCGCCCAAATCAACGCGACGTTGCCGCCGCTCATTAAACAATTGGCGCAACAGCGCAACCTCCTGGCTGCGCTCTCCGGCCGATTTCCGAGCGAGGAACTCATCGAAAAGTTTGAGCTATTGAGTCTGGAATTGCCGCGGAAGTTGCCGGTCAGCCTTCCTTCGCAATTGGTCGAGCAACGCCCCGATGTCCGCCAGGCCGAAGAGAACATGCATTCGGCAAGCGCACAGATTGGCATTGCAGTTGCCAATCGACTACCGAATTTCGCTCTTACCGCTGACGCCGGAACGATGGCGGTAACCGCCGCCAAAATGTTCTCGGCTGGCGCCGGATTCTGGGATTTAGGTGCGGGCATAACGCAGCCGATTTTTCAAGGCGGTACTCTGCTGCACAGAGAACGCGCGGCGCGGGCTGCTTATATTCAGGCAGCCGAACAATACCGCGGCACAGTTGTTACTTCTTTTCAAAACGTCGCCGACACGCTGAATGCTCTTCAACGCGACGCTGACGCGCTTACGTCCTCTGCCGCAGCTGCGGATGCGGCGAAGGTGACGCTCGATCTGACGAGGCGGCAACTCGAAACCAGCACAGGAGGCGAAGCAAATCAGCTCGCCCTGTTAAACGCAGAACAAACTTACCAGCAAGCAGCCATCAATCTTGTGCAGGCTCAAGCCAATCGCTACGCCGACACCGCAGCACTCTTTCAAGCTCTCGGTGGTGGTTGGTGGAACCGTTCCGAGTTGGCCGAGATCGACAATCAACGACTACGCTAAAATGTTACGTCTTCCAATCGTCTACATAGTCGCTGCATCGCTCGTCGTTCTCTTCATTAATGAGGCTTTAGCGCGTGGTCGTTCATTTCCAATCGAAGTCACTGGCACTATTATCGCCTTCGATCGAGCAACTCACGTTTTCACAATTCAAGTCGATGAGCCTGCGCGCGTTTTGACCATCGCAATAGGCCGCGATTGCAAATTCAAACGGAACGGAGCAACCACTAGTGAGCAGGTCATAAGGGCACGTGCGCGGGCCAAAGTGAGTTACTTCGCGACCATTTTTACAGGAAACATCGCTGTCGAGATTGAGCTGAATCCGACGCCGGAATTTATAACCGGAATCATCGAAAGTGTCGACATTTCTGACCGAAGGCTCGTTCTCTCAGTTGGACCGAATGCGCATCACTTGGTCCTGCGATGGGCTCCTAATGCGAGATTCCTTGAAACTGGTAAACCAAGTTCCGTCGCCGCGCTTAGAGCGTACTTGATCGCTAGAGTCGCTTACTACGCGCCAAGCTTTGCAAGCAAATACGCTGTCCGAATCGACTTAAAATGATCACGTCGAACTCAACTTTAACGGAGATTCAAAAATCCTAACTAAATCAACGAACCCATGAAAACTATTATACCTCTCTTCATTTGCGTCCTTGCGTTGGCGGGCTGTGCTTTTATGAAGAAAACGTCGCAACAGCCGAGCGGACAACATCAAGTGTCTGGGAAATTGCAAAAGAAAACCGAAACTTTCACCGGCAAAGTTGTCTTTGTCGATGGAGCTTATCGGTTCGCTCCGATGAACGAGCCTAAAACGCTCTTGCGTTTAACGCGGGCCCGACGAGAGAGCGAATTTGCCGCCGAGCAGATTGATCTGCGAAAATACTACGAAAAAACACTATCTGTAGTTGGAACCCGCCAGAACGATTGGATTTGGGGAGCCGACGTTGTGGGGCAATGGACACCACCCGGCGGGGATACCGGACCAAATATGAACGCGCCCAAACCAACGAGGCCGTAGTTATATCTGTCGCCGCCACGTCACAAAATACTTTGCGTTGCGCTTTACTCTCCTCGCCAAACTACTAACGCTATTGCCATTGCATTTGATGGGGCTGAGATCTACGACAGTGCTTCTGCTGGCACTCGCCTCAACGATTGTGACCGGGAGTGCGCAAACCGACGAAATACAGGTTTATGACGCTGAGATCGCTGCTCCCGGCAAACTGAACCTGATGGTACACAACAACTTTACGCCAGATGGCCGAAAAACGCCCGCATTTCCGGGCGGGATCATTCCCGACGAATCGCTTAATGGGGTTCCCGAATGGGCTTACGGAGTTACCGACTGGTTCGAGCAGGGACTATATCTTCCCCTTTACAGTATCTCAAAGAATCGCGGTGCAACGCTCAATGCAGTTAAGTTGCGTGAATTGTTCGTTGTGCCCAACGCGGCTGAGCACACACTTTTCTACGGCTGCAATTTCGAGTTCAGCTACAACGCGAAGCACTGGGACCCGTCGCGGTTCACTTCCGAGATCCGGCCGATCATTGGCGTCCACCTGCATCCGATCGATATTATCGTGAACCCGATTCTTGATTCGTCCTTTAACGGGTTTAAAAATCTCGACTTCGCGCCCGTTGCACGAATCGCCTGTAACATTTCCTCCAAGTGGTCGGTAGCGGTGGAAGAGTATGCGGATTTTGGGCCGTTAAAGAAATTCTACGCGGCGAGCAACCAGTCGCATCAACTGTATGCAGTTGTCGATCACAACACCAAGTTTGTGAATATAGAATTCGGCGCCGGGTTCGGCCTTACCGATGCTTCGGACAGCGTGACGCTGAAGTTAATGTTGTCGCGCGACCTGAACTGAATTGACGTCAACCAGATTGGACGATACGATCGCCCCAATCCGGGGCAATTGTTGCTACGGATCCAACCCTGAAGGAGGCTGTTATGATTTCGATGAGTCGATTAATGATGACCGGGGCGGTTGTTCTTGCTTTTGCGTCGTTATGTCCAGTTCGGGCGGATGTGAAACCGACTGACCTGGGCAACGGCGCGACGTTCAAGGGCACGAAAATCAAGATGAAGGACAAAGGCGAGGTTACATACACTTTGTCCTTTAAGGCTGGTAAGGAGTTCGAGGCCACGACTGATGCGACGAAAAGCACAGATGTGAATTTGTATGTCTACGACGCGTCTGGAAAAGAGGTCGGCAAGGATGACTCGCCGGGTCCGAAGTCTTCGGTCAAGATCACGCCGGAGACAGGCGGGAAGTACAAGTTCGTAATTAAAAATACCGGCGGTGACAATATGGTGACGTTCAAGGTAAAGGTCGCGAAGTAATCTCGCCGCATGCCGGCTGACGGAAACCGACGACTTTGGCTGCCATTGGCCAGCTTACCTGGCTGACGTAGCAGACGCAGCGGACAAACACTCCTTCAGGCCATTGGTCGGTCAACACGGCTGAGTGAAAAATCGCGCAATGTTTCATTAGGCCGCGCCCGTGAAACTAGTTGCCTACGAATCGCCACTTTCGTGCGATAAATTTCTGTAATACAGAAAGGCCCGGAGCCTACGGGGTCCGGACTCCCGCCGTGGCGGGATCATTTGCAGATTTTCTCTCAGCCGAAACGGAAAATGGAAATAAGTGATTTCCCCTGGCTCGAGCTCCTGAAACACGGCATTTGAAACCTTTTGACAGTGCGCCAAAATACAGTGTGGTCGACCAGAAGGTCCGTGGCCAAAGCTGCGCCGCTAGCGCCGAATCGCCAAGAATGGTCGCTGGGCCGGTCACGCTATTTGTAGACATGAATCCGAATAATCGCCTCCGCGCTTATGGGTTATGTGCGGTGCTTTGCCTCTTGGGCCTGGCGGCGCGCGCACAAGAGCCCAAGCGCAACGTCGCTATCCTTCATCGCGTGGGCGGCGGAGAAGACGCTAATGCATTGATCGCTAAAGGCGACCAATTCGACAAACAGCTCCAAGCCAAAGAAGCACTCGAATACTATATGCCCGCGAACAAGCTCGAACCGGACAACGTGGACCTTCTCGTCCGTATTGCGCGGCAGTACCGGCATTTGATGGCCGACGCGTCCTCGAACAAAGAAAAGCTGCGGCTCGGATACGTTTCGCTCGAGTTCGCCAATCGGGCCGCGAGCCTCGCTCCGAAGAATGCTGAGGCACAACTCTCGCCCGCGATCAGCTATGGAAAAATGCTTCCATTCATGGGCAGCAAAGATCAGGTGAATGCCGCGCCCCGGATCAAGACGGCGGTGGATCGCGCGCTCGAGCTTGATCCGTCCAACGACAATGCGTGGCACATTCTTGGGCGGTGGAACTGTGTGCTTGCCAGTGTCAACCCGGTGAAACGGGCTCTGGCCAAAGCGCTTTATGGCGGCTTGCCGGTAACGACTAACGAAGCCGCGGAGAAATGTCTATTAAAGGCGATCGAAATTAATCCCAACCGACTCATCCATTATGTCGAACTGGGCCGGACCTACGTCCAGATGGGACGGAAAGAGGACGCGCGTAAATACATTGAAAAAGGGCTGGCCATGCCTGACAAAGAAAAGGATGACCCGGAGATGAGAGAGATCGGACGGCAGCTGCTGGAAAAGCTGTGATCGTGCGAGAATCGATCGATCGGTCTGGTTAAACCGAAATCGCAACGTCGTTAGGCACCGGTCTGGCGGAGCCGGACCACACCGGCATATCGGCCAGACCGCCGCCCATGAATTGATGATGCCAGAGCTGAGTGGCGACGACCGCGGCAAGACCCAATTCTACGGAGAGTCGAGGGAGCGATCCGGCCCGCAGTTCCCGAAAACCTTTACGCCAGCGCGCTACCTCCTGGAGATTAAAGTAACCGGTTCGGCGCAGCGAATCTTCGCTGAGAAGTTGCGCGACGTAAGGCGGTTCGGGGTCCTTGTGAAAACTGTCGAGAGGCGCGCGAAAGATGACCTTGCCTCGTCGAGCGATCGATTTCGGAATCCAGCGCTCCGCCAGCAAACGGAGCAGGTACTTATCGTGGAATCCGCGCAGCTTCCAGCGTGGGTGCAGTTTGGCGGTGAAGGCGAAGACCTCCTCATCCAGGAATGGATAACGAACTTCGACCGACGAATGCATGGCCACGCGGTCACCTTTGGCTTGCAAGAGATGGCCGGCCAAGAGCACGCGCGCAGCGATCCAAATACCGCGGTTGAGCGGTGCCCAGCGCTTCGCTTTTTCGAGTGGAAATCCTAATTCGCCCCACGGGTGGCTGTCGTTCATCACTTCGCGCATCTGCTCGGAATAGAAGCGCAACTTCGAAATCGCGAGTAACCCGTAGGAATCGATCCAGGCGTTTGGACCGCCGACGGAAGCTTCCACGCGCTCGCGCCATTCCCGAGAAAAATGCGGCACTTTATTCAGACGCAGATAACCGCTCTTTGCCCAAAAGCTCAGATTCAATCCCGGCACGACGTCGAGAAATCCGAAGAGCTTGGCCGCCTTGTACCAGGGATAACCGACGAGCCACTCGTCGGCGCCTTCGCCGGTCAGGACGACTTTCTGGCAATTGGCATGAACACGTTCGGCCAACTTGAGCAAGGCACCGCAGGAGGTATCGATCACCGGAGCCTCGGCGGCTTCAATCAGGGGGGGATAACTCTCAAGCGCTTCGCGATCGCCGTACTCTTGTACAATAGGCGGCTTCGCTCCGATGTGCCGGGCCGAAAGACTGGCCGCGCTCAGTTCATCAAACTCCGGCTCATTCACTCGCACAGTGTAAGTGTTGATCGCGGGGCCTTTGAGACGGCAGGCGAGGGCGAGGATCATGCTCGAATCCACACCACCAGAGAGATAGGAGCCTACGGGCACATCGGCGCGCAGCCGTTCTTCCACCGCCTGCACAAGGAGCCCCTCGAATTCGTCCACCAGTGCACCGGGATTGTTTCCCCATTCCTCTTCACCCTGCGCCGGGAAATCCATTTCCCAGTAGGCGCGTTCGGCAATCACTGTACTCGTGCTCGAACTTCCCGGCGTGATGCGCAAACAATGTCCGGGCGGCAAAAGTTGAACGCCTTCAAAACAAGTTCTCGGTCCCGGCATCGCGGAGAAGGTAAACACGTGGTCGAGACCCTTGCGGTCAGGTCGCGGCGGAACCATTCCTGAAGCAAGGAGGCCTTTTATTTCGGAAGCGAAAAACAGCCAATCGCCCTGGCGGCTCCAAAAAAGCGGTGCGATACCGAACCGATCACGTCCGAGATGAAGTTGTCGCTGTCGCTCGTCCCACAAGGCGATGGCAAACTGGCCGCGCAGCCGCTCCCATATTCCTTCGTGAAGATCTTCCCAAAGGTGCGGAATGATTTCGGTATCGCAATGGGTCCGGAAGTGGTGGCCTTGCCTAACGAGTTCCTCGCGCCGCTCGACATAGTCGAATAATTCGCCATTGAAGACCACGAAAACGCTGCGGTCTTCGTTTGTCATCGGCTGCTGGCCATCGGCCAGATCGACAATACTCAGCCGCCGGGAAGCGAGTGAGATGCCTGGTTGTTCGAGAAAACCCTCCTCGTCTGGACCGCGGTGAGTAAGGGCGCGCGCCATTCGCCGCACCGCACCTTCCGGCGCCGGTCGCTGGCCGGCCAGATCGATTATTCCCGCGATTCCGCACATGATTTCGTTAGATTAGGTTAACAGCTCTGCCTGTTTAATCGCAGGGGTCTCGGGGGCGAGATGGTTTGGGACGGAAAAAATTTGCCGAGAAGCATCATGCAGTTAGCATGGCAGAGGGCGACAAGAGATAAAAGATGTGAAATGAGCGCCGGTGCAACGCGGGCCGAGCATGCTAAAATCGATTTGATGTTACCTACGTGAATATCATACCTTCCATTGACGTCATGACTCTGCGCGCGGATGAGTAGATGACTTGACTTGCTCACAGGCAGCGCTAATCAGTCCGCCCCTGCAGGGCAACTCACGACCATGCAAAAAGAACGTATTGCCATTATCGGAGTCGGGTGCCGTTTTCCCGGCGACGTGAGTTCCAAGGACTCCCTTTGGAAGCTTCTCATCGAAGGCCGTGAAGGTGTCGTTGAAGTGCCGCCTAACCGGTGGAATGCGGGGCGCTATTATGATGCCGAGCCGGGCGTGACCGGAAAATCCATTACCCAGCGCGGCGGATTTATTGACGCCATCGATCAATTTGATCCGCAGTTTTTTGGTATCTCGCCGCGGGAAGCTCCTTACGTGGATCCGCAACATCGACTTCTCCTCGAGACCGCCTGGGAAGCGATCGAAGATGCCGGGCTCGTGCTCGATTTTGAGCGCGGAACCGATCTCGGGGTTTTCGTCGGCATATCGCACAACGATTATCAGGGAATTCAAAGCTCAAGCTTTGATCATTCCAGCATCGGCCCTCATACGCCGACCGGAAGCGCGCACAGCATTGCCGCAAATCGAATTTCCTACTGCCTGAACCTGCGCGGCCCGAGCGTTGCCATGGACACGGCGTGCTCGTCTGCGCTCACCGCTGTCCATGCCGGATGTGAGCACATCTGGGCCGGGCGCGGAGACGCCGCTTTGGCGGGTGGCGTCACCGTGATGATTGCGCCCGGCGGGTTTATCGGATTTTCACAGGCTGCGATGCTCTCGCCCGAGGGTCGATGCGCGGCGTTCGACGCATCCGCGAATGGATTTGTGCGTGGCGAGGGCGCCGGCATGGTACTGCTCAAGCGGCTTTCGCGGGCGATCGCCGATGGCGATCCGGTTCAGGGCGTAATTCTGGGGACGTCGACCAATCAAGATGGACACACCAACGGCATCATGCTTCCCAGCCCGGAGGCGCAAACACGATTGGTGCAAGATGCCTGCCGGGATGCCGGGATCGCGCCCGAGGAGATCGGATTCGTCGAAGCCCACGGAACTGGGACAGCAGTTGGTGATCCGATCGAAGCGCATGCTCTCGCGGCAGCTTTGTGCGTCAATCGATCCGCCGACACGCCGCTGGCCATCGGCTCCATAAAAACAAACCTTGGCCATTTGGAGACCGCTGCGGGTGTGGCGGGGCTTCTCAAAGCGATGCTGGTGATCAAGCACGGACAGATTCCACCGAGCCTCCATTTTTCGACGCCGAATCCACACATTGATTTTGAGAAACTCAAGTTGCGCGTGCCGACTCAGCTCGAGCCTTTTCCGAATGGGACGGCCGAGCGCATCGCAGGCGTTAACTCATTCGGGTTCGGAGGCGCGAACGCTCACGTCATTCTGGCGGAACCTCCGGCGCATCAGCCGGAAAAATCTCTGTCCATCCCAGGTTCCGGGCCGTGGCCGGTGATGCTTTCTGCGCGTTCGGAAAAATCACTTCGGGGTTCAGCGGCGAACTTATGCGCATGGGTTAAACAGCACACCAATGCCAATGGTAGTTCGCCTGTTCTGCCGAATCTCACTTACACATTAGGCGCCCGGCGGAATCATCACGCGCATCGGCTGACACTGGTCACTTCCAATTGGGCCGAACTGATAGAGGAACTCGACGCGTTTTCGAAGAAGGAAGAAAGCCCGAAAATCCGCGCGTCTTTCACACCCCGCAGAGAGCAAGCACCGCGCATCGGCTTCATCATGAGCGGCCAGGGTCCTCAATGGTGGGGAATGGGACGCGACTTGATGCAAAATGAGCCGGTATTTCGCGAAACGGTCGAGCGCTGCGACGCGGCGCTCCGTCCCTGGGCTAGGTTTTCGCTTCTGGAGGAGCTCGGACGTGCCGAAGAGATGTCCCAAATGTCCAGGACGGAGATCGGGCAGCCGTCCATTTTTGCCATGCAGGTGGCGCTTGCTGCCCTCTGGAAATCCTGGGGTGTTCAACCGTCGGCCATCGTCGGCCACAGTGTGGGCGAGATTGCTGCCGCGTGCATCGCCGGAATCTTTTCCATCGAAGAAGCGGCCCGGATTGTCGCTCTGCGAGCGCGCCTCATGGAGGGATGCGCACGAGGTGATGGAACAATGCTGGCAGTGGGTGTGCCGGAGAATGAAGCCGTGGCGTTCATCGCTCGGCACGACCGCACCGTAACAATCTCCGCCTTCAATGGCCCACGTTCGATCACACTCTCGGGTCCGCGTGTTTCGCTCGAGGCCATAGCTGCGGAACTCGAGGCGCAAGGCGCGTTTGCGCGACTCGTTAGGGTCGATCATCCGTTCCATCATCCGCTCATGCGACCGGCGTCGGAGGCGCTGGAAGCTGCGCTCGCCGATCTCAAACCGCAACCGGACGAAGTTCCATTTTTCAGCACGGTGACAGGCGATCGCTGTGCCGGCGAATCGTGCGATGCCACCTATTGGGGACGCGGCATTCGCGAGCCCGTACGTTTCGCCTCCGCGGTAGGCGCGTTGGCGGATTTCGGCGTGGATGTTTGGCTCGAACTCAATGCCCATCCCGCGCTCGCGCATTCGACCCAGGAATGTCTCGTGGCGCGCGGAGCCAAAGCCATCGTGATCTCTTCCGCCCGTCGTGAGCGTGAATTTGAATCGATGCTCGAGGCGGCAATGGATCTGCACCGCGCTGGTGTTCCGCTCGACTTCTCGGCCATGACGCCTTCGCGGCATCTTCTTTCGCTGCCGGCTTACGCATGGGAAAAGGCGCGATGGTGGAATGAGGCGAGCGATGCTCGCGATGGTCGGCTCGCACCGGGTGGACGCGGCCTGTTTGATGTTCGATTGCCCCGCGCGATGCCCACTTGGATCGTTAGGCTGGACTCCCGGCACATGGCTTTTTTGAAAGATCACAAGGTAGAAAACCATGTAATCTTTCCAGCGGCCGCCTTTGTCGAGATGGCGCTTGAAGCCGGCGTGCAGTTGTTCGAGGGACGACCGTTTGTCGTTGAGGACTTTGAAATTCGCAAGCCGCTCATCCTTCCCGATCCGCCTTCGGGTGTTCAGATTGAATTCTCCTATTCGCCTAACGAACGCACTTTCGCGATTCAAAGCCGGTTCGAACAGAGCGTGAGCTGGTCGCTCCACGTGGTAGGTTCGCTGCGCGGCGAGCGCTGGGAATCTGCCTTTGGCTCCTCAGAATGGGCGCAACCTCACGACGTTCAATCTGTCGCGGTCGACGGGTTCTACCGTCACTTGAGCGATCTTGGCTTGCGCTACGGCGAGGAGTTTCGACCGATTCGCGAACTCTTAGCCGGCGCGGGGCAATCTGCTGGCTATGTGGCCTTGTCCGAACCGGTCGCTCTCCGGGCAGATGAATATGCCGTGCACCCCGTTCTCTTCGACGGAGCGCTTCAAGTGTTCTCCGCCGGTGCGGCGACGGTTGAAGACCGTCACGCCCGGATGAAGCTGCCGGTGGGTTTCCGCCGGATTCTCTTTCTCGGCTCGCCGGGCGCGTCTACTCGCGTTTGTGCAAAGGTGAGCAAATTTGGCGAAGACTTCCTCGAAGGTGACATCTCTCTATATAATGAGGGAGGCAAACCTTGCCTGCTTGTGGATGGTTTCAGGGCCATTAGCCTTTCCGGCGCGGGCCGTTCTGCCGCGCCCGGCAGCAACCGCGATCTGACGTATCATGTGGCCTGGCAACGGGTGCCTGAAGAATCACCCAAATCCGCGCTTCCGCCGCTGCCGCTGAGTCTATTGAAGGGTGCGGCACAAGAGGCCTTGGACCGCGTCGTTGCTGTTCGCGGCCTTTCCGAACTGGAGGCAGCGCTTTGCGCTCTGGACGATCTCGCCGCCGCCCAACTGGCGCGCGGGCTTCAGGAGATGGGAGCGACTCTGAATACCCCTTTTGATGCAGCGACCCTGCAGGTAGCGACCCCGATGCGACCGATCTTTGAGCGATTGATGGCAGGTCTTATAAGGCATGGTTTGGTCCGGAAGAAAGAAGAGGACTTCGAGCCGACGGACGGTTTTGCCGAGGCGGCCGGTTCCGCTGGTAAAATTTTGCGCGACTACATACAGACCCATGCGGGGCATCTTCCAGAAGCGCTTCTTTGCGAAGGAAACTGCACTGAGTTGGGATCAATTCTGCGCGGCGAGAAGGATGCGGTGCAGGTTTTGTTCTCCGGGATTGGCGCAGAATTACTCGATCACTTCTATGGCGACGGTCTCTTTACCAGCCACTGGGTTGCAGCCATCGCCGCAGCGGTAAGCACGGCTGCCCGAAGTCTGCCTGAAGGCCGCGGCCTCCGCATTTTGGAAATCGGCGCGGGGACAGGCGGATTGGCTTCACAAGTCCTGCCGCTCCTCGAGCGCGGTTTGCATTCCTACACATTCAGCGATGTCTCGGCTGCATTTTTCTCAGGCGCCGGGCAGAAGCTCGCGGCATTTCCAGAGGTGAAGTTTGAGATATTTGATCTCGAAAAACCGGGCGCGGAGCAGGAATTCGAAGCCGGAGCATTCGACTTCATCATCGGGACCAATGTGCTACACGCGGTCCGCGACGTCCGAGCCGCGTTGCGTAATTTGCATGACTTGCTCGCGCCCGGAGGCAGCCTCATTTTCATGGACACGGCGACGCCTCAACTTTGGACCGAGACTGTTTTTGGTCTAACGAGTGGTTGGTGGCGTTTCACCGACCGAGATCTGCGCCCCGAACAGCCGTTGCTCAAGAGGACACAATGGGAAGCGGTATTACGTGAGGCCGGTTTTTGCGAAACAGATTCGTTACCGGGTCTGATCGGCCCGACCGGAGGCGAGGGTCAGATCGGTTTGCTGGCGCGTAAGTCTTTTGATGAAACTTCGGTGCCGGTCCAGGCCGCGATCGAAACACCGGAAGAGACGTCATGGCTTGTTTTCGCGGATAAGTCCGGAATGGCTGACATACTGATTTCGCGGTTGCGCGAACTCGGCGCCAGATGCCGCGTCGTTAGGCCGGGAGACCATTTCGAGTTCGACGGCAACGACGAATTTGCCCTGCGATCCGGAGCTCTGGAAGACTCGCAAAAACTGATTGAGGCCTGTGCGGACTCCTCACCTGGGCGGATCGTTTATTTGTGGACTCTCGACGCTCCAGCCGATGGAGCGGATTCGGTCAGTAATCTGGACGCGCTCCTCCACCTGACTCAGGCGCTCGAATCCGCCCGGCCCGCGGTGAGGATGCGGCTCGATTTGGTAACACGAAACGCGCAGCCCGCCGGCAGTAATCTGCGACCGACCGCCGTAGCGCAGGCGCCGGTTATTGGATTGATTCGCGTCATTTTGAACGAGCATTCCAATCTTCGCTGGCGCGCCATCGATCTTCCCGCGGAACAATCCCTGGCAGATGCGGCGTCGCTTTGGAGCGAGATATCTCGCGAGGACGGGGAACGCGAGATCGCCGTGCGGGGCGAAGCTCGTTATGTCAGGCGCCTGGAGCGCGGTCGACCGCCGCGCGAGCAATCACAGAGCAAGACCTGCATCTGCGTCTGCCGGAAGAGCTGCCCGCCAACGATGAGATTGGCGAGCTGGCCAGGACATTCAATACGATG
>Ga0209009_1000083_pt1 | contig 39703 bp, 38 predicted proteins | sample BlaSpr_A8_OM3_M2_FD_187979 | JGI IMG/M metagenome (GOLD analysis project Ga0209009, IMG submission 187979) | Forest soil microbial communities from Thunder Bay, Ontario, Canada - Black Spruce, Ontario site 2_A8_OM3_M2 (SPAdes) (version 2) | ecosystem: Environmental > Terrestrial > Soil > Boreal... | reverse complement strand
GTGGCAGGCGTTGCAGGATTGCGCTTCGAAGATTGTTTTACCTTTGGCTGCGAGCGGATCGGCGAGGGCCACGTTTGCGGCGGCCAGCGAAGCGGCAGAAAGTTCGGGCTCGAAAGGCTTGCGCATGTAGTCCTTTTCTTCCTGCTCCTGCTTGGCGAGTTGTTGGGCGACTGACGGGTCGTGCTTATCCTGATGCTCGCTTCGAAGGCCGAGGCCTATTAACGTGAATAGCACGAAGGCGTAGGCGCCCATCGAGATGGGACGTTTCCATGGGCGGCGTTCGATGCTGCGATCGAGAAAAGGAACGGCGAGGACCGCCAGGACAAGAATTGCAGGAACAACCAGAACGCCGATCACCGAAGCGGCGCCGTGCCAGTACTTCAGCCACTGAAAAATTGGAAGGTAATACCATTCGGGACGCGGAACGTATTGAGCATCCGCCGGGTTCGCGGGAGGGCCGAGCGTTGCCGGCACAAAAAAAGAAATAAAGCCTAGAGCGACGATCAGGAGAGCAGTGAGAGAAAGATCCATCAAAACTTGTCGAGGATAAAAAGGCTCGGTCTTCTCTTTGGGATCGCAAGGATCGGCGGTGTAGGGTCCGGCCGGGCCGGCTTTGCGGAAAAAGAAAATGTGCGATGCCAGCAAAGCGAAAATGCAGGCTGGAATGAAAAAAACATGAGCCACGAAGAAGCGCGACACGGTGAGCGTGCCCATCTCCGTTCCGCCGCGGACCAAGCGCATCAAGCTTTCGCCTAACAGCGGCACTTCGCCTATGGCATTTGTTCCCACAGCAGTGGCGTAGAAGGCGCGTTGGTCCCAGGGGAGCAAATAGCCGGTGAAGGCCATGGCCAGAACGAGTCCGAAGAGGACGCATCCGGAAAGCCAGAGCAACTCGCGGCGGCATTTGTAGGCGCCGTAAATATATGTTTGCGAAAGATGTAGCAGCAGGACGACAACCATGGCACTGGCGCCGTAAAAATGGAGGCTGCGAAGAAAAGAACCGGCGGTGACAGTTTTTGTGATGTAGGCGACGGTGGTGTGCGCGTGGTCCGCGGAGGGAACGTAATAAAGCGCGAGAAAAATTCCGGTGATGACTTGAGAAATAAAAATAAACAGCAGGCCGGAGCCGAAAATGTAGGCGAGGCGGGCGCCTCCGGGAATTGGTTCATCGAGCGCGGTGTGGAGAAGAGTGTCGAGGCCGGTGCGAGCGTTCCACCAAGCAAAAAAACCCGTTTCGGATTTCTGAGGAGCGGAGCCTGGGCGGTCAGTGGGAGACATAATATTTCAGCCGATGACTTCTTTGTCTGGGACAAGCTGCCGGAAATATTGGAAGCGCACCATGAGCTGGCCGTCCTGAATGGTGGTTTCCAGAGTGTCCATTCCGCGGAGAGACGGGCCACCGATGCGGTGGCCGTCGGGCGCGAAGGTTGCGCCGTGACAGGGACAGGCGAATTCATGTTTGGCGGGCGCCCAAGGCACGGTGCATCCCAAGTGAGGACACACGGAAGACAAGACGCACAGCTGGGCTTGGTCGCACTTCGTTATGTAAACAGTTCGCTCGGAAACAATTTTGCGCCAGCCGTCTAGTTCTTCGATTTGAATGGTGCGGGCTACGGGTTCCGAGAGCGATGAGAAGTCGGTGACTGGTCCGACGAGCGAGCGCTTGAGTTCGGTGGTGCGTCGCAAGAGCGGGAAGAGCGCGAAGCGAATCAGCGGCACGGAAAGCAGAGCGCCCATGCAAAACGAGCCCAAGGCAAGCAGAGTTCCTAAGAACGATCTGCGATCTCCTGGTGCGCGGGCGGGATTTTCGGCGTCGGATTGCATGGCTCTCTCTTCGCGGCGGGGCGCGAAAATTCTGGAAGCGTTATCTTTTTGCCATCTGGCGGATGTAGGCGACCAATGACTTGATGGCATCCGGCGACAGTTTCGAGCCGAAGGCGGGCATTTTGCCTTTGCCTTTCGCAATCGCGTCGGCTAACTCGCCGTCGGACATTTTCTGAACTTCGTCCGAACGGAGATCCTTGGCTTTGAGGGATTTGCCCATGGGCGAATTGCCGCTGCCGTCGGCTGCATGGCAGAGTTCGCAGCGCGCTTTGTAAACTTTGGCGGCATCGTCTTGTGCTCGAGCTGCACCTGGCGCGTACAAAATCGCCAGGCACGTAATAAGCGACGCAAATACATAGCCCAGCAGGATTCTCATTTCGAAACCTCCCTTCTTTACGTCAGATTATTGGCGCGTCGATAGCGACGCATTGCGAGCAAATTCATTTACAGCTAGCGCACCGACAAGCTGGGAAGGGATTTCCATTTCTACCGTCCGGATGAACACACTTATACACCCAATGCGCTTGGAGCGCACGCAATAGCGTTCAGCGAGACCATGATTCGAAAAGCAGATTCCCCAAGGCATACGCAAACTGGACCGTTCGGGATGACAACGCAGATACAAGGAATCAAGAAGAAGGCGACAGCGATGAAATCAAAAAGCAGATCCTTCGGCCGGCGGGAAACGCCGGCCTTAGGATGACGACCCTCGCCGGGTCGTCATTTCTTGGGGCGCGACGCCGGAGGAACTTGACCAGTGGCGCGATAGTAGGCCACTAGCAGGCCGTAATGTTCACCCATGTGTTCAACGTAGCCGATCCAGTCGTCGAGACGCTTGAGGATGCCGGGGTCGCCTTCTTTTTGGATTAGCGCGGCGCCATCGGTGATTGATTTTTTAAGATATTCGACGGTGGCAGCTTTGGTTTTGTAATTGACGACGGGGGGATCGTCGCCGGCTTCGCCAAGTTTTGTGTTGGCTACCTGATTCAGGAAATCGTAGTTGGAGCCGGCTACGTGCAGCAGAACTTCCTGGAACGAGCGGACGTTGGGCGTAAGCTTGTAAGTATATTTGTCTTCGGGCCAATCTTCGGCCATGGTGATGAGGCGATTGCCAACGTCATTCCAGGCTTCGAGGACCGCTTCGGCGGGGGTTTTTGCTTTTTTAGCAGCGTCTTGCGCGCGGGCGATGGATGGGCCAGAGAACAGTGACAGAGCGAGCAGAACGAAAATTGAGCGAGACATATTTCTCATGACGGAACTCCTTCGTAGGATTGTCCCCGCTGTGCGCCCCGGGTGCGGGTAGCGTACCGAGGAATGGGAGTGAAGTCCAGCGCCCGAGAAGCTGCCGCCGGGCCATTTAAGTGGCGTAGGATTTGAAGCGCTCGATCGATTGCGGAGTGTATTGGCCGACTTCGATTACGTAGCCGTCGGGATCGCGCAGGTAGCAACGCCATTCCCATCCGTGGTTGTCGAGCGGCTCGGTAAGGAAGACAGCTCCTTTGGCGCGCCAGTCGTGGTAGCAGGCCCAGATGTCGGCGACGCGCAGGTTGAGAAAGCTGCTCAGCCTATTTGGATTGGGCGGAGTTTCAAGGATGATTTCGGGCTTGTCGGGTGTGGGGCCGCCGCCGGAATTGAGAACGATCCAGGAGTTGGCCAGCTTGACGTAACAGGGATTTTCGGGCTTGATCACTTTCCCGCCAAGAATTCGAACATAGAAGTCCTTGGATTTTTCCCGATCTCGGACGGTGAAGAAATGGGTGACGAAGAAGCCTTGGTGTGCAATTGGCGCGTCAGGGAGATTCAGATTCATAGGGCGCCTCTTTTGCGAGCTTAGAATCCACAATTTATGTGCGGACTTGAGCAATGTCAATCTGCGAGCTTGGTGAAGTTTGGCGCGGCGAGTGGGCTCCGGTAAGATGGTGATGCGATTTGCGTAGCGGTTCGCGATGACTGCGGAAGTAGAGCCAGCAACTGCGCGGATTCGACACGGGTATGGATCAACAAGAGAAAAAACCAAACGGCGCGGAGGAGAAAGATACGCGCGACGGCGCCACGGCCGTTGGCGCGAACTTGCGCGATGAGGTTGAGCGCGTGGTGCGCGGGGAGTCGGACGACGCATCGCGGATTCTGGGGCCGCATTGGGTGGAGCGCGACGGGAAACGCGCGCTAGTGGTTCGCGCGTTTCGGCCTGGCGCGATGGAAGGGAGCATATTCTGGCGCGGAAATTCCAAACCGGAGGCCACGACGGAAATTCATCCGGGCGGAATGTTTGAAGCGGTGGGGCCTTCGCGGCTTGCGGATTCGCACGAAGAGGCGGTGCCGAGGTTGGATGGCGCTGGTTCGAGTGCGAGCAAACCCGCGTTGGCTTCTATTGCCAACATTTCAGGGGACAGTGAATCGATTTCGCCGACGGAGTACCGGCTGCAATTTCGATTTGCGGATGGCAATTCTTGGGAGGGATACGATCCCTACGCGTTTCCGCCGCTGCTCACGGACTACGACTTGTACCTTTCGGGCGAAGGCACACATTACCTGAAATACGAAAAGCAGGGCGCGCACCTGCGGGAAATTAATGGTGTGCGAGGTGTGCATTTCGCCGTGTGGGCGCCAAATGCGCAGCGGGTGAGCGTGGTGGGCGATTTCAATTTTTGGGACGGGCGCGTCCACACGATGCGCAACCGCGGCGTGAGCGGGCTGTGGGAGCTTTTTATTCCGGGGCTGGATGAAGGCACGCTGTACAAGTTTGAGATACGTTCGCGGTACGGAAATTTTGTGAGGCTGAAATCCGATCCGTACGGATTCGCGGCGGAGCTGCGGCCGAAAAGCGCGTCGGTGGTCTCCAATATTGATAACTACGAATGGAAAGATGCGGAGTGGATGACGGCGCGCGCGGCGCGGGACTGGCAGCACGCGCCGATGGCCGTGTACGAGCTGCACGCAGGTTCGTGGCGGCGGAAAACTTCCGAAGGAAACCGCTGGCTCACTTATCGCGAACTGGCGGAAGAGCTGATTCCCTACGTGAAGCGGCTGGGGTACACGCATATCGAGCTGCTGCCGATCATGGAGCATCCGTTCGATGGTTCGTGGGGATACCAGACAGTTGGGTACTACGCGGTGACGCCGCGCTACGGCTCGCCCGCGGATTTTATGTATTTCGTGGATTGTTGCCATCGAGAAGGTATTGGAGTGTTTCTGGATTGGACGCCGGCGCATTTCCCGCGCGATGCGCACGGGCTTAGTTTTTTCGACGGCACGCATCTTTACGAGCATGCGGATCCGCGGCGTGGGGCGCATCCGGATTGGGGAACGCTAGTTTTTAACTACGGACGCAACGAAGTGCAGAATTATTTGATCTCGAACGCGCTCTTCTGGATGGACAAATATCATATGGATGGACTGCGAGTGGATGCGGTGGCGTCGATGCTCTATTTGGACTATTCGCGCAAACCTGGCGAGTGGATACCGAATCCGTACGGCGGGCGCGAGAATCTGGAAGCAATTGATTTCATAAAGCGGCTAAACGAGGTGTTGCACAAGCGGCATGCGGGTGCGTTGATGATTGCGGAGGAGTCCACGTCATGGCCGGCGGTTTCGCGTCCTACGTATGATGGCGGGCTGGGATTCGATTTGAAATGGAATATGGGCTGGATGAACGACACGCTGCGTTATTTTGCGCTGGACCCGATCCACCGGCAGTTTCACCACAACGAGCTGACGTTTTCGATGATTTACGCGTTTAACGAAAATTTTATATTGCCGCTTTCGCATGATGAGGTGGTGCACGGCAAGCGTTCGCTGCTGGAAAGAATGCCGGGGGACGAATGGCAGAAGTTTGCGAACTTGCGGCTTTTGTACGGCTACATGTACGCGCACCCGGGGAAAAAACTTTTGTTCATGGGAGGCGAGCTGGCGCAGCGGAATGAATGGTCAGAGACGGTGTCGATCGATTGGCGGCTGGAAGATTCGCCGCCGCATCGCGGAGTTCAGCAGCTGGTGGAGGATTTGAACCGGCTGCATAAGACGGAAGCGGCGCTGTACGAAGTTGACTTCGAATGGCCGGGATTTGAATGGCTGGAAGCGAATGACAACTCGGCCAGCATTCTTTCGTTTATCAGACGCGCGTGTGACAAAAGCAACTTCGTCGTTGCAGTGTGCAATTTTACTCCGGTGGTGCGCGAAAATTATCGCGTGGGGGTGCCGGAAGAAGGCTTTTATCGCGAGATCCTGAATACCGATTCGCAATATTACGAAGGAAGCGGCAATGGGAATGAAGGCGGCGTTGCCGCCGAGCCTGTGCCGTGGAATGGGCGTCCTTATTCGCTGAAGATCCGAGTCCCTCCGCTGGCGGCTGTTTATTTCAAGATTCAGAGGCAGTAGTCCATGCAAATGCGGCAGCAGATCTAGTCTCGTCCAAGACTTCAGTCCAAACCAGTAAGCAGATCCCTCGAACTGCGTCCCGCCCCCGAAAAATCCGGGGCAAGTAAAGGCGCGCGGGACTCCGCTCCCTTCCCTGGTCAGGGCAGGCGGAAGGAGTGTTTTGAGCGATTTTTCGGGAAAGCACGGAACATTTGCGATGGAGGCTCCGTACCTAGGAGCAGGAAGAGCACGGGAGGCTTCCCCAAAATGAGAAAACGACTTTGCGGGATTGGGATGATCTGTGTGTTGGCAGGGATGGTGGCTACCGCGCCAGCAGCGATGGCGGGGCCGACCGAACGATATCTGCATGTGAAGGTTGAGGACGCCTCGAAGGGCGAGAGCGTGAATGTGAACGTGCCGCTTTCGATGGCGGAGAAGATTTTGCCGACTATCAATAAAGGCGATATGCACAATGGGCATGTGAAGATCGGGCATGCGGATATGGACGATGTGGATATTCGCGCGCTGTTGGACGCCGTGCGCACGGCTCCGGACAACGAGTTCATTACGGTAAAAGAAAAAGATCAGGATGTGCGCGTGGCGAAGTCGAATGGAAATCTGGTGGTGCATGTTCGCGACGGAAATAAGGGTGGGCAGAAGGTGGACATCACGGTTCCGATGAAGGTTGTGGATGCGCTGCTGTCGACGGCCAAGGACAACGAGCTGGATGTGTCGGCGGCAATCAAAGCGCTGAGCGATGCGGGCGATTCTTTGCTGGTTACGGTGGAAGATGCATCGCAGCACGTTCGCATTTGGGTGGACTCGAAAGGCGGCCAAGAATAGCAGGCTAATTCCGGCGGAGGTGATTTGTGGTTTTATTCGGGAAAATTGTGTTAGGAGTGGTGGGAACAGCGGTGGCCGGCGTGGGACTGCTTTGCAGCGAAGGATTGGTAGAGGTGAAAGTGGAGGAGCGGCAGCCACAAGTGCATCACCTATGCGTGATCGCACCGGCCATGCTCGCGCCAATCGCCGTGCATTTCGCGCCGCAAAAGGATCTGTCGCACGCAGCCGCCGAAATTCGTCCATGGATGCCGACGATCCGCGCGGCACTGGACCAATTACGCGAGAACGACGACATGACGCTGGGGCAAGTGAAAGAGCCCGGTGAGCGCGTGCGTGTGGCGAAAGAAGGTGGATCGATCGTGGTGGAGGTGGAAGACAAAGACGACACCGTGCACGTTTCCACGCCGATCCGCGCGATTTCGAGCACGATTGAACAGCTTGCCGCTGCGGGCCCCGCCCTATAGCGAGGGACGCAACGGAAACCCGGCACTGACGGTCAGGGCAAGGCCCCTTGCAAGCCCGTCAGCGCCGGAGAGTTTTTGGCGGAATCCAGAAGACTTCTTCCTTCAAGGATTGTTTGGGAAAACCGCGGCGGAGAAGAATTCCCTTCCCTAGTTCAATCATTTGAGGATGGCCGCATAGATAGCCGGTGGTGTCTGAACCCGATAATCCCCAGAGGTCGGTGTATTTGCGAATGATGTCTTCCACGCGACCAGTTTCACCGCGCCATTCGGTGTCTTCATACGGACGGCTGACGGTGGGAAGGTAAGTGAGCCACGGCGCTTTCGATGCGAGTTCCGCGATTTCCTCGTGATAGCCGAATTCCCAGGAGCGGCTGGCAGCATTGATTAGATAAAGGTGCAGGTCAGCGGGAAAGCGGTTTTCGGTGGAATCTTTGTAAAGCGTGCGGAGATAGGCCACGTAGGGAGCTACGCCGGTGACGGTGCTGAGCAACAGATGATTCTTGTGGCCGCTTTTCAGATCCAAGGTGAAGCGGCCTTTGGCGATCTTGCGCAGGGAGACTTCGGCGCCAGACGGAAGAGCGTGCAGCAGCGGAGTGAGTTCGCCTCCGGGGACCAGCTCGATGAAAAGCTCGAGTTCGGGTTCGTAGGGCGACGAGACTATGGAGTAAGCGCGCTCGACAAGTTTCTCCGGAGTCTGCACGCCGAGAGTGGCGAATTGTCCGGCTGCAAAATCGTATGGGCCGCCGGGATCGAGACGAATCTTCCAAAGACCGGCGGAAAATTCATCGCGATGGGTAATCCGCGCCCGATAGAATTTTTCTTCTGCAGAACGCATATGCTTTTCTCTCTGTAGGGGTTGCTCGGCGTCGTCTTTGCTTTACAAATCTTTACATATAAAACAAATAGACGTCCCGACTACAGCGGAACGTCTTTTGAACGAAAGATTACTTTAAGTCAGCTTACTGGTTCGGCGATTGCTGCTGTTGTTGCATGAACCCTTGTGGGTTGAAGGGCTGAGGCGTGCCGGTGATCTGGTCTTTCGCGCCCGTGACGACCTTGGTCAATTCCATGGAGGTGTCATTCGACTTGGACTTCACCAAGCCGTAGGGAGAAATCTTTTGGGAGACCCAAACTTCGCCGCCGCCGTTTTTCGTACGGTAATGCTCGCAGGTGAATGTGCCGGCGGGCACGGTGATGGTGTCGCTGCCCAAATCCTCGGCGTCGGAGCGAACGTCAGCGGGCTGCGTTGCCCGATCTTGATGCATCATTTGCATGGACATTTCCATGGGCGGACGGCCGGGCATCTGCATGATCATGCGGGAGACATGAGTGTCGGAGCCGTTGAGAACCATCAAGCTCTTCATGATCATTTGACCGCCGCCCTGGTTGAAGGACATCTCGTACCAATAGGCGTCTTTTCCGTCGACTTGTTCTTTGCCGACGATTGCGATCTGCATCTCGGTCTTATCGCCCTTGGCGGGCTGCACAGTGTAAGCAGCGCCTGCGCCGACGACGGGATTCCAAAACCCCATCACGTGGGGCGCCGAGAAGCGGCCCATCTGAGCTGATGCTGCGCAGGCCAGCAGGCTGCAGAACAGCGCAGCCACCGCGAAGCGTATTGGAATGTTTTTCATCGAAGCTCCTCGCGAGATTGAGATTCCTTACGGAATTTCGAGTTAGAGATCGCGTCCCTGGTTATCCTGCATTTTAGAAACATCGAAGGTCACATGAATTTTTGCGCCGTTTACATTGCAAACGAAATCGACACTCTTTTCGTCTTCGGCGATAGCGGGCTCGCCGTTGTCAGCCTTCTTGGGAAAAATGAAGGCGACGGCTTGGACTTTCTTGCCGTCGGCGGTGCGACTGATCTGAACTTTCGTGGGCGAAATTTTTTCTTTGGATTTTTTGTCGATCAGCTCCGCGCTTTTCTTTAGCGTGTCCTCGTCCGCGGATTGAAAAGGCCGCATGTCCGGTCCAGTGAGCGCGATTTCGTAAACGTCGGGTGGGTTGGCGAGTTGCTTTTCGGCGTCATCCGGTTTTAGCTGGCCGGCCAATTCCGCGCTGCGAGCTGCAGCTCTTTGGACTGTGCGCGCGGAAACCCAGCGCACGGCGAAGTTTACCTGCGGCTTTGGATCACCAGGTCCCGGCTCAGGAGCGCCCGGCGTTGCTCCCACGCTGGGATTCGCCGCAGCGGATGGGCTGGCGCCCATCTTTCCTCCGGCAGCGGGTGCGCTTGTGGAACCGCTGGGAAGCTGGCTCGAATCGGCGGCCGGGATATCTTTTAGGTTGGTCCAGGTGGCATCCACTTGAATGACTTTGGACCAGGGCGAGTCACCGAGAATTTTGCGAACGTCTTTGTCGTCCCATTGCTGATAAGGCTTGGATTTCCACGGATCGTTGTTGCCGGCAAAAACTACAGCGGCCAGCACGATCATCGCAGAACCAATTAAGATAGCTTTACGCATGAAATGTTTCCTCACTGGATTGGTTAGCCAAGTTCCCCAAATGTAGGGCGTACTCTAACGACTGACTGACTTTGCCGCAAGCGGATTTTCACCAGAGGGCTGGGCAGCTTCGGTGGTCCGCGGTGCGCCGAAGACACGTTCCAAACGATAGACCGGGCTTTCGCGAGACTCAAAGTGCGTGCGCATGAGCAACTCGCCAACCAAACCGACTGCGAGCAGTTGCACGCCGAACAAACATAACATCATCCCCAAAACGAGAAGCGGGCCGTGCTGGAGAAAAATTGACACGCCCCAGAAGATTTTCTCAAGGAGCAAAACAAAAAGTATTAGGCCTCCGACGAACATGCCCACCAGTCCGGTGGGACCGAAAAAGTGCAGCGGGCGGGTCATGTAACGCATCAGGAAGCGAATGGTGATGATGTCGAAGAAAACACGTAGGGTGCGCGAAATTCCGTAATGGGACTTGCCGCCGGGACGGACGACATTTTTTATGGGGATTTCGACGATGCGCGCGCCGTTCCAGGCCGCAAGCGCCGGGATGAATCTGTGCATTTCACCGTACAGAGGAATGTCTTTTATGATCTCGCGGCGATAGACCTTAAAGGTGGTGCCGAAGTCGTGGATGTCCACGCCGGATAGTTTGCTCATCATCCAATTTGCGATTCGCGAAGGCAGGCGGCGAAGCAGGAAATTGTCTACGCGTTTTTCACGCCAGCCGCTAACGATGTCGGAATTGGTGGCTTCGAGAGCGGCGAGCAGCTTGGGTATGTCTGCGGGATCATGCTGGAGATCTCCGTCCATGGAGATGATGATGTCGCCGGAGGCAAAATCGAAGCCGGCGGCAAGCGCGGTGGTCTGTCCATAATTTCGCTTCAGGCGCAGGACGGCGACGCGAGGATCTTCATCGGCAATGGCGGCGAGTATTTGGGGCGTAGCGTCGGAGCTTTGGTCGTCCACGTAAACAAATTCAACGGGATCGTAGCGGCCGGTCATCACTTCGCTTAGGCGCTCGTGAAGTTCGCGGACGCTTTCCTGCTCGTCGTGGAACGGGACGACGATGGAGTAGCGGGGTGGCGCGGCGCGCTCAGGCTGCATTCTGCTAGTTTAACTCGCGATAGGTAATTAGGCGAATGTCCCTTTCCACAACGGCGCTCTTTACGGCAGGGTCGAGAAGGGCGGACATTTCGGTGTTGCGGTGCATCTGCAGGCGCGAGCCGGACTTGGCGAGGTCGTCGTCGCAGATGCCGGGGTGGAGCATGATTTCGCTGGAACCGTCGGGAAGTGTGTCAATCATGCGACGCAGGGCGGCTGGGCCGAGACTGCCAGTCATCGCTAAGCCTAAGAAATTATTGGGAGTGAGCAAGCCGTAGTTGCGGACGATGGCCTGGAACCACGGTGTGACGGTGCGCGCGGCTGCGGCGGCGATGAGTTCCAGGGCATGGCTCGAATTCGCGTCACGAGTGCTCTGCCACGAATCTCGAAGATTTTCCATGGGTTTACGAACGCGCGTGATTCCGAGCGCTTTGCCAACGCGCGCCAGTGATTCCATCACTTTGGGATGGGCGTGGGTGTGCTTGTGGGTGTCAAGATGCGTTGGCTCGATTCCTGCGGCGCGGATTTTTTCGATTTGGGCGCGCATTTCGCGTTCGATCGCTTTCGTTCGTATTAGTCCGGCGGTGAGTCTTGCGACGAACAGGCCGAGTGATTCCGGGAGATTTCCGTTTTCGTCGGCCAAGGAAGAAATTTTCCCTTTTGGCGCAACGGCCGGACCGCCGACGAGGACTAGGTGGCATCCCACGCCCAATCCTGGGTTTAATTTGGCGCTGGCGACGGCATCGTCGAATTCCGGGCCATTGGCCATTAACGTGGCGCTGGTGAGAATTCCGTCGCGGTGGGCGCGGATAATTCCTTCGTTGACACCCCGGGTCATTCCGAAATCATCTGCGTTGAGGATGAGTTGTTTCATTTAGCTGAGTGCATCTCGATGCGGAAAATCCATGATAACACGAGGGCATGAACGACAAAGCTAGTTGGGAGCGTGGTTGGAGAAGCTCAGCGAACCCGGAAAGAAAATTAAATTTTCCGGGAAGGCAATTCGAAAGCCAATCGTCCTGGAACCGCGAAAGAATTGTTAACGGAGTGTAAAAGTTTTCAACAGTTCTGTTGAAAAGCGTGTGGAAAAGGACGGCTTTCGAATCGGAACGATGCGCCCAGCAATGGCTTACTTCACTTTGCACTGTTTGTGTGCAGTTGACGCGAAAAATAAAAAAATAACTGCTGCGAGGATTGATTTTTATTTTTCTGCCGGCTGAAATGGGATTATCCAAGCTAGCAATTCCAACTCAGGAAAAAATTTGATGATGGAAGGAAATTGTTAGTACCAGTGCGGCGGAGGATCCAGCTTGATCTGGACGGTTTCGGAGTCGGTGTTGAACTCGTACCATTTTCCAAACGTGTGCCAGCCTTTTGCTACTACTTGAATCAAAATTCTGCCTTGCGGAACGTCGGTCACCTTCACGGAACCGTCTTGATTGGTCTTAAAGTTCAATTCGGCAAGCTTATCGTGGTGAAACAACCCCCCCGACTCGTTGAATCGGATATAAACGCTGGCATTGCCGACCGGCTTTCCGTCCACCCCAGTGACTTCGATGCGTAGTTTGACGGTGGCGGGTTCGGAGGATTTCTTGTCTTTGTCTTTTTTTTCTGGCGCAGGGGTTTGAGTTTGCGCGGGCGGTGGTTGCGCCGGCGTGGAGGACTGATTCGGACTAGCGGTCGCGGTACGCGGGCATACCGAAAAAATCAGGAGTAGGGTGAGGAGAGTGGAACCTGAGAGGTTAGACAGAAATCTCTGGAGGGCTGCCGCAGCCTTCATAGGACTTCTTTTACAGCAATCGTAAGTGGCTCTCAAGCCCAAAAGAATTCAAGGACCGCCAAGATCCGCTTTGGTTGGTTTACTCGCGCTGCCCAGGCGCTGATGGTGTGGAGATTACATCGCTCTGACGTATGATGATTGCAGGAACTGGAGGCTAGCGATGGGTTTTTCGACCGATGCAATTCACGTGGGGCAGGAGCCGGACGCCCTCACCGGAGCGATTGTGGCGCCGATCTACCAGACCTCCACCTACGTGATCGATGAAATGGGCAAGAGCAAGGGGTACGACTACGCGCGCACGAACCATCCCAACCGTAAGGCGCTGGAGCGCACGATTGCGAAACTGGAGGGTGGGCAGTCGGCATACGTTTTTACTTCGGGGATGGCCGCGATTGATTCCGTTTTCCGGCTTCTGCGGCCGGGAGACCACGCGATTCTTTCCGAGGCGGTTTACGGCGGAGTTTTCCGGCTGACGACGCAACTGCTGGTTCAATTTGGGATGGAATTCAGCTACGTGGACACGTCCTGCATGGAAAAAGTGAAGGCGGCGATCAAGCCGAGCACGAAGATGCTTTATGTTGAGACGCCGACGAATCCGACGATGATCGTCACAGACCTGGCGGCGATTTCGACGCTGGCGCGAGAAAGAAATCTGACGCTTGTAGTGGACAACACTTTTCTAAGTCCTTATTTGCAGCAACCGATCGCGCTGGGAGCGCACATTGTGGTCCATTCGATGACGAAATATTTGAATGGGCACAGCGATTGCGTGGGCGGGGCGGTGATTCTGACACGCAAGGAAGATGCCGAGAGAATATATTTCGTGCAGCGGTCGGCTGGAGCGGGGCTTGCGCCGATGGATTGTTTCTTGGTATCGCGCGGTGTTAAGACCCTGGCTGTTCGTATGGACCGGCATGACTCGAATGGGATGGCGGTGGCGAAATATCTGGAAAACCATCCTAAAGTGAAGAAAGTGATTTATCCGGGACTTGAGTCGCATCCGCAGCATGCCATTGCCAAGCGGCAGCAGAAGGGATTTGGCGGGATGTTGTCGTTTGACTTGGGGTCTCTCGAGGCGGCCAAGGCGTTGCTGAATCATGTGCGAATTTGTTCGTTGGCGGAAAGTTTGGGAGGAGTGGAGACGCTGATCTCGCATCCGGCTTTGATGACGCATGCGTCCATGCCGTCGGAGAAGCAGAAGGAAGTCGGGATCACGCAGGGGTTGATTCGGCTTTCGGTTGGGATTGAGGATGTGGAAGATTTGATTGCGGATTTGGATCAGTCGCTGGCGAAGGTCTAGCGGCAAGCAACAAAATTTTGGCGCCGCAAACCAATCCTCCTGTAACTTGTAAAGGAGACTAGGGCCAATCTCCGCTGAGTGCCATTCCAGAAATGAATCCCGCAGCGAACATGGTCCATAGCTCCATCAACGCAACCGCTACAGCAAACCATCGCAGTCCCTTCATTCGGTAAACCCAGTAAGCGTCCAAGAAAAGCGAAGCGACGAACAAGGGGTGGGAGGCCTAAACGGCCGACGTGTTCGGCATTGGACGCGGCACAGTCTCAGGATGGACGGCCGCAATCACGGCAATAGCAAGAGTCGCCGGAATGAACAAGCAGCCGGCGAAAACAAGCCAATATTCGCTCTTCCATCGGTCGCGACTAAAAGGTCGCTGCATCGCCAACGCCGCTCCAAGATTTGCGATGAGCGCCGGTGTCACTAAGGAAAAAGCCCAAGCGAAAAGAAAATCCAAGCTCCCTTGAAAGTGCCTCAGAACGCCGTCCACGAAAATGACATAGAAGCCTCACTGCAGAAAACCTTTGCCCACTATTTACTGGTTAGCGCGCGACGGATTCTGACATCCAGTCGAGGTAGTCTAGCGCGCCAGCCGCGATCGGCAACGCGATGATTTCGGGGAGGTCGTAGCTATGCAGGCGCTTCACTGTGGCTTTCAATTTGGGGAAACGGGCTTTAGTCGTTTTGATGATTAGCAGAAATTCTTTCGCGGATTCCACAGTGCCCTTCCAGCGGTAGACCGACTGCACGGGGCTGGCTAAAATGTTCGCGCAGGCGGCGAGGCGTTGTTTAACCAGGGCGCGGGCGATTTTGCGGGCTTCTTTTGCCGAAGCGCAGGTGACCAGGACCACGATCTTGTTCGTCATCTCAAAATTCTCTGTGTCTTTACTCATACGCCGCGCATCATTTTGAATGTTGTGTGATTGCGGCTTGGGGGCCAAGATACAATAGGCGTCCGTGACGAACCAAGCGATACATTTCGGAACTTCTGGCTGGCGCGGCGTGATTGCCGACGACTTCACGTTTGGCGGAGTGCGTCGCGCGTCCGCTGCGGTGGCGGAACACGTTCTAGCGCAAACGAAATCGCCGACGCTGGTAGTGGGCTACGATATGCGATTCTTCTCGCCGGAATTTGCACGCACTTCGGCGGAAGTGCTGAAAGCGCATGGCTGCCGTATTCTTTTCTGCCAGGAGCCCACGCCTACTCCGGTGATTGCGCACGCGATTATTTTCAACAAACTGGCCGGTGGCGTGAACATTACGGCCAGTCACAATCCCTGGGACTATAACGGGCTAAAGTATTCCGGGCCGGAAGGCGGGCCGGCAGCAGTGGAAACCACCAAAGATATTGAGAGGCGCGCCGCTGCGCTGCCTGAGGACAAGACTCCGTACCACGAGGTGGAAGATAAATTCGAAGCTATTCATCCGCGCGAAGCTTACTTTGCGCAACTGAAGAAAATGATTCGCTTCGACCTGCTGGCGAAAGCGAAAGGCAATTTTGTTTGCGACGCGGTGCACGGGTGCGGGGCGGGATGGCTGGATCGGATTCTGAAAGAAGACGGGCTGGCGGTGACTGAAATTCGCTGCACCCGCGATGTTTTGTTTGAAGGCAAGGGGCCGGATCCGTCGGAAGAAAATCTTGGACTGCTGAAGAAAACTGTCCTGGAGAAAAAAGCGCTGGCCGGACTGGCGACCGATGGCGACGCCGACCGCTTCGGAATACTGGACCGCGACGGCGCGTTCATCGACCCGAATCACATTCTCGGACTTGCCTTCGATTATTTGCTGGAGACGCGCGGATACAAGCTGGGAGCGGCGCGCAGCGTGGCTACTTCGCACATTCTGGATGCGGTGGCGAAATTATACGGCGTTCAAATTTATGAGAGTCCGGTGGGTTTCAAATACGTTGGCCCGTTCCTGCGCGATGACAAAATCGCGATTGGCGGCGAAGAAAGCGCGGGGATGACCATTCGCGGGCATCTGCCGGAGAAAGACGGCATTCTGGCTTGTCTGCTGGTGGCGGAAATGGTTGCGGCGCGGCAGACTTCCCTGCGCGAGCAGCTTCAGGATTTGTTTCGCCGAGTGGGACGCGAATATTGGCCGGTGCGCGTGAACTTGCCACTTTCCGACGATGCGCACAAAAAGCTAGTGGAGCGTTTGAAAAATGATCCAAGCGAATTCGCGGGCAAGCGAGTCGTGAACGTGAATCGGCTCGACGGAATGAAATTGGCGTTTGAAGATGGAGCGTGGGTGTTGATACGTCCCTCTGGAACCGAGCCAGTAGTGCGCATTTACGCGGAGACAGCGAGCGTGGCGGCTTCGCAAAAATTGGCAGAGGAGGCGCGCAAGTGGATTACGACGCAAGCGGCCGCCAAGTGAACAAGCAAGAGACGGCGAAGACTCCCACGAGCGAGCCGAGCGTCGGATTCCTTGAGCAGCTCGGGCAATTTTTCCGCCGCAACATGTATCTGTTCCTGATCGTCGGTTTTGCTTTGCTCTTGCTTCAGGATGTTTTCGGCACGCACGGCGTGCTGGCGATGCGGCAATCCCAAAAGCAAGCCGAGGAAATCCGGAAAGACATTAAGCGTTTGGATGATGAAAATCAGCGGATGCAGGATCGCGTGAAGGCGCTGAAAAGTGATCCGGCGGCGATCGAGAAGATTGCACGCGAAGAAATGAAGCTGTCGCGACAGGGCGAAGTAATATTTCAGACCCAGCCGAAGCCTGCTAGTGAATTGCAAAACCCCTCATCCTATCCGTATAGTCCCACAAAAAAGCCTTAGTTTTGCGCGGCCGGACGTAGGGTTCGTTTAAACCACGCAATTATTTCCGGGCGACGGTCTTTCCAGGTGGTTCGCGCGAGTGAGAGAAGAACCATCGCGGCGGTGATAATCAGAAAACCCAGCGTAGCCATGGGGATGGACTCGCCCTCTTTCTTCATAATGGAAAATCTTCCGTAAACGAATTCGATGTGCACCCAATAGACAAACAAGGAAGTTTGGCCCATCTGGATTAACGAGCTGAATCCTGCCTGGCCGAGGCCCCAGCGGCACCAGGCATAACTTGCGAAGACGATCACCAGCAGGATGGCCACGCGCGCGAGAAAGAAATTGGGACTGGTGTGCCAGTAATCGTAATCGGGATAGATTTGCAAGGTGCGTCCATCTAGCCATTGTGAAAGATAAAACAGCGCCACACCCGCGACGCCGCACGCTAAGGTTACTTTTTCCAAATTATTTTTCCCCCAATCGCTGAAGAGAAGATAGCCCAGAGCTAGACCCGCGAAGGCAAATCCTGCCCAGGGAAAAATCGGGAAGAGCCAGGGCTGGGGGGCCTTGAAAGTGTGGACGCCGTTGATGTAGGACTCGAGATACCAGGGGAGCCAGCGCGGACGCCAAGTGGTGTAAAGAAATGGCGTGGCCAGCGCGATTGCGGCCGCGGTTATGAGGGCTAGGGCGGCGTTGGCTCCGCGGCTTTGCGTCAAGCGTCCTACAATTCCCAACAAGATGATCGAAATGCCGATGGTGTTCAGGATGTCCACGCGGAGCAAATCGGTCCAGGGAGCCCAAGGGATGCCGAGAAGATATTCCTGCACGCGGAAAAGCAACCCGAGGCCGAGTATTTCCGCGCCGCGAAGAATGGTGGTCCAAGCAATTTGATTTGGCCCAGCGCCTTTCTTGCGCATTTTGTCGGAGACCAGCGCGAAGGAAACTCCCGCAAGAAAAAGAAAAAGGGGCGCGGGGATGGTTCCGCTAAGCTGCGACCATTTAAGGACTCGCGACTGGCGCGCCGCTCCGCCCAGCCAGGAATCGTATGAATGGACTTCAAACATCAACAGGCAGGCGAAACCGCGCATCCAGTCAATGTAAGCGAGGCGCTGTGGTTTGCCGGGCTGTACGGTGGCGTTCAAGCCGCACAAGAATCGCCGAGAGGCAAACGCAAAGCAAGTTTTTCTCGGAAGCTTCGTGCAGTTCAGTAAAATCGGGCTGTGGCTAACGGCAATTCAAAATCCTGGGAACTGAAGCTTCCGATTGCTTTCGCAGTGTGGGTGCCGATTGTTGTTTTTGGGATCCTGCTGGGCTTCCGGCTTGGTTATGAGGGGCGGCGTTACGGCATGGCCCTCAGTGTTGCCGCCGTGCTGTTCGCGTTTGAATTTTTTCTGGCTTGTCCGTCTGTTCTGGATCGCGCCCGAAAATTCCTGGGTGAACATGGCGGAGTGCTCGCGCCGCTGGCGCCTCTGTTTGCCGTCCTGATTTACACCGCGACTGTCACCGGCAATTGGAAAATGGCGCTGGCGGGCGCGGCTTATTGCGTTTTGCCGGCGTTGCTATTGGCGCGCAGCACGGGCAAGCCGCCGGGGACTTGGGAAGACTATGCGGCGGCGCTCATCGTTTGGCTGCCAGTGGAATTTCGTTGGATGTATCACGTGTTTCCCTATCCTGGGGAACTCTCGCACACGCTGACGATTTTGTTAGCGCTTAGCACGGGCATTGCCGCGTTTGTCCTGCTGCGGCGCATGGACGGAATTGGCTACGAGATTGTGTGGCGGCGCAGATTTAGCGCGAATGTGGCGATTCATTTCCTGATTTTTGCAGCGATCGCGGCGCCCTTGGGAATGCAAATGGGCTTTCTGAAGTTTGATCCGACAATTGCGCGGCTGCGCTCGCTTCCCTTGGCCACGGTGGGAATTACATTTTTTACGGCTTGGCCGGAAGAATTCCTGTTTCGCGGCGTGCTGCAGAATCTGCTTTCACGGACTTTGAAGAATCAATGGACCGGGCTGGCGATTGCTGCGGTCATTTTCGGATTTTCGCACATTCTGCACGCGCCGTTTCCAAACTGGAAGTATGTTTTTCTGGCGACCATCGCGGGACTGTTTTACGGGCACGTTTGGATGAAGACAGGATCGCTGTTCCCCGGCGCGCTGGTGCACGCGCTGGTGGACATTTCGTGGCACGTTTTATTTCGCTGAGCTTGCCGAACGCAAAGACTAGCGAACCACGCCCTGAAGAGGGCTGGACGCGGTGGCGTACAACTTTTTCGGGATGCGGCCAGCGAGGAACGCCTTGCGGCCAGCTTCCACGGCAGCGCCCATGGCTTCGGCCATCATCACGGTGTCTTGCGCTTCCGCAATCGCGGTGTTCATCAGCACGCCGTCGGCGCCAAGCTCCATGGCGATAGCGGCATCCGACGCGGTTCCCACACCTGCATCTATTATCATGGGAACTTCTGTGATGCGTTCGCGCAGGATCTGCATGTTCGCGGTATTTTGAATGCCCATCCCGGAACCGATGGGGGCGCCGAGCGGCATTACGGCGGCGGCTCCGGCATCGATTAGTCTACGCGCGACGATCAAGTCGTCGTTGGTGTAAGGCAGTACGACGAAACCTTCGGCGACCAGAGTTTTCGTGGCGCGAATCAACTCTTCAGTGTCGGGGAAAAGTGTTTGCTGGTCGCCGATCACTTCCAGCTTGACCCATTCGGAGAGGCCCACTTCGCGTCCGAGGCGGGCGGTGCGGACGGCTTCGTCCGCGGAATAGCAGCCAGCGGTATTGGGCAAAATAAAAAAATTCTTGCGGTCGATGTAATCGAGAAGAGATTCCTTCGATTTATCGGTAAGGTTCACGCGGCGAATCGCTACCGTGACCATATCGGCGCCGGAAGCTTCGTGCGCGCGACGCATTTCTTCGAAGCAGCGATACTTGCCGGTGCCGACGATCAGGCGCGAATTGAATGTTTTTCCAGCAATCACCAAGTGGTCTACCATCGAAATCTCCTGAACTATGGTAACGCTCGCGGGCGTTCGCCGACAGGCTAGGCCAAATGCTGCGGGCGCGGCTCCTCTACGTCGGCATAAAGCTTTGCGATTAAATCCTGATAGCGGCTCTCAATGACGCGCCGTTTCATTTTCAGCGTATAAGTCAGTTCGCCGTTTGCGAAGGTAAAATCCTGTTCGAGTAGCGCGAAGCGTTTTGGCTTTTCATATTGCGCAAGCGCCGAGGTCAGCCGCTCGATTTCGCGCGAGAGCAGGTCGCGGACCCAGGGGTCTGAAGTCATCTGAGACGGTCCGGGAAAATCTTTACCGTGCTTTTGAGCTTCCTGCTGGATGGCTGCGAAGTTTGGAACGATTAATACCGCGACGAACTTGCGCTTGTCACCCACTACGATGGCATTGGTGACGTACCTAGACTGTTTCAGGAGATTTTCGATCATGGCGGGCGCAACAAACTTTCCAGCCGCGGTTTTCAACAATTCTTTTTTGCGGTCGGTAATGATCAGATATCCGTCTTCGTCAAGTTTTCCGATGTCGCCGGTGCAAAGCCATCCATCGGGCGTCAAAACTTCTTCCGTCTCTTTCTGTTTGTGGAAATAGCCTTCCATGACGCAGGGACCTTTCACCAGAATCTCGCCATCGCCGGCGATGCGGACTTCCACGTGCGCGATGGGCAGACCGACGGTGCCTACTTTGTTTTTTTTCGGAACATTAGCTGAAATCACCGGAGAAGTTTCGGTAAGGCCGTAACCCTGCATAATCGGCAGATTGATGGACCAGAAAAATTCAGCGAGGTCGGGGGAGAGTGGGCCTCCGCCAGAAAAGAAATAGCGGATTCTGCCGCCCAGTCCGGCGCGAATTTTTGAATAAACGAGGCGATCGGCAATCTGCCAGCGTTGTTTGGTCCAAAACGAAGGCTGCTTGCCAAGCGCTCGCCACGGAACGGCTTGTTCGGCTACGCGCAAGGACCAGTCAAAGATTTTTCTTTTTATGCCGGTTTCGCGATGGCCCTTGTCGATAATATTTGCGTAAATCTTTTCGAAAAAGCGCGGGACGGCAGCGGCCAGTGTGGGTTTCACTTCCAGAAGAGCTTGCGGAACGGATTCCATTTGCTCAACGTAGGCGATGGGAACGCCGTCGAAGAGATAGCCGTAGTCCACGGTACGCTCATAAACGTGGGCCAGGGGCAAAAAGGACAGCGCGACGTCGCTGGTAGAAAGATCATGATCCTTCAGCGAGTCAACAACATTGGAGCTTAGGTTTTGATGGGTGAGCATCACCCCCTTGGGCTCGCCGGTGGTGCCGGAGGTATAAATGATGGTGGCCAACTGATTGGCGGAGATTTCCGCGGCGCGCTTGCGGTATTCGGCGACGTCCGCATCGCCTGCCGTTTGGATCAGCGCTTCGTAGCGCAAAATCTCGCCACTGAAGTCGGAAAGAGGCGCGACGGAGATTACGTGTTCGAGCGCGGGAATTCTGTCGCGGCATTCCGCGATTTTGCGCGCCTGGGCTTCCCCGGAAGTGAAAATTATGCGCGCACCCGAATCGTTCATGATGTAAACCAGGCGATCGAGCGATTCATTAAAATAAATCGGGACGCTTACTGCTCCCAAACCTTGTATCGCGAAGTCGGCGATGTGCCATTCGGGGCAGTTCGGCGCGAGGATCGCCACGCGGTCGCCGGATGTTATTCCCAGCTCGCGGAAGGCTTTCGACAATCCGGCCACCCGACGTAGCATTTCTTGCGCCGCGATCGACTGCCAACCCTCCGCGGTGCGATACATTTGGGCGCGAGGGTTCGCGTGCTTGTCCACGGTTTCGAGAAAGGATTTCGTGAGCGGAGGATAATCCATCGTAATAGATTCACTTTAGCGTATGGGACAACATCGCGCAACGCAGGCGGCGGATTTCCAGGGAAATACCAAACTGCGAAATTCTATCGCTGGTGCGCTAAGATGTTCTGGGAGGTTCCGATGTCGAAACTCGCGACCGAAGAAACAACCGGATACCAGCCGGTGCGTGCGCCGCGCGGCGCTACGCTTTCCTGCCAAGGTTGGCAGCAGGAAGCGGCCATGCGCATGTTAATGAACAACCTTGATCCGGAAGTCGCCGAAAAGCCGGAAGATTTGATCGTTTACGGAGGACGCGGGAAGGCGGCGCGGAACTGGAAGTGTTATCACGCGATTGTGGCGTCACTGAGATCGCTGAAGAATGACGAGACGCTGTTGGTGCAGTCGGGCAAGCCGGTTGGGATTTTTCGCACGCACAGCTACGCTCCGCGCGTGCTGATCGCGAATTCAAATTTGGTGGGACATTGGAGCGACTGGAAAAACTTTGATGAGCTCGACCGCGCGGGATTGATGATGTATGGCCAGATGACGGCGGGCAGCTGGATTTACATTGGCACGCAGGGAATCCTGCAAGGCACCTACGAAACTTTTGCGGCCGCGGCGCGAAAACATTTTCAGAGCGATCTGGCGGGAAAGCTGGTGGCCAGCGGAGGCATGGGCGGCATGGGGGGCGCGCAGCCTCTGGCGGCGACGCTGAATGGCGGGGCGTTCCTGGGTATTGATGTCGACCCGGAGCGCATCAAGCGGCGCGTGAAGACGGGCTACTGCGACGTGATGGTGAACGACCTCGATGAAGCGCTGCGAATTTTGAAGAATGCGGTGCGCAAGCGCGAAGCCACTTCCGTAGGACTGGTGGGAAATTGCGCGGACGTGATTCCGGAACTTGCCCGGCGCGGTGTGGTGCCGGATCTGCTGACGGATCAAACCAGCGCGCACGATCCGATGGGCGGTTATATTCCGCAGGGGTTTGATGTGGCGCAGGCTGCCGAGCTGCGTAAGAGCGATCCAGAGACGTATCGCAGGCGCTCGCTCGAATCGTTGGCCAAGCACGTGGAAGGCATGCTTGCGTTGCAGAAACTGGGATCCATCACGTTTGACTACGGAAATAACATTCGGACTTTCGCATTCGAGCAAGGCGTGAAGAACGCTTACGATTTCCCGGGATTTGTCCCGGCTTACATTCGTCCGCTGTTTTGCGAAGGGCGTGGGCCGTTTCGGTGGGCTGCGCTTTCGGGCGAGCCGTCGGATATTTATCGAACGGACAAACTGGTGCTCGACATGTTTCCGCACGACGAGGTTCTGACGCGTTGGATTCATCTGGCGCAGAAGCGCGTGCGGTTTCAAGGACTGCCAGCGCGAATCTGCTGGCTGGGTTATGGCGAGCGCGACAAATTTGGACTCGCGTTGAATGACTTGGTGGCAAAAGGCGAATTGAAAGCGCCGATCGTGATTGGGCGCGATCATCTGGATTGTGGCTCGGTGGCTTCGCCTTACCGCGAAACCGAAAAGATGAAGGATGGATCGGACGCAGTTGCGGATTGGGCGCTGCTGAATGCCCTACTGAATACAGCGAGCGGCGCGAGTTGGGTGTCGATTCACAATGGCGGCGGCGTCGGTATCGGCTACTCATTGCACGCGGGACAAGTGACAGTGGCGGACGGCTCGAAGGAAATGGCGGAGCGCATCGAGCGCGTGTTGACGAATGATCCTGGAATTGGCGTGGCGCGGCATGTGGATGCGGGCTATACCGAAGCGATCGAATTTGCGCAAAAGTCTGGCGTGAAGATTCCTATGTCTTGAGCAACAAATTTCGATAATCCGGCCAACTGCTGTTTTGGCCATGGAGAAGAAATGATCGTTATTACTGGAGCGACTGGAAACACAGGAAGGGTTGCCGTCCAAGCGCTGCTCGCCAGCGGTGAGAAAGTGCGCGCCATCGGCCGCCAGGCGAAGAAGCTGGAACCGTGGACGCAGAAGGGCGCGGAGGCTTTTGTCGGCAAGGCGGAAGATGCGGCGCAGATGTCGAAAGCCTTTGAGGGCGCGACGGCGGTTTATCTGTTGATTCCGCAGTCGGCTGACGAGGATTACCGCGCGTACCAAGACTCCGTTTCGGATGCGTACTTGAAAGCGATTGCCAGCGCACGCGTTCCTTACGCTGTGACGCTGAGTAGTTTGGGGGCGCAACATCCGGAAAAGACTGGGCCGATCGTTGGGAGCTATCATCTGGAACAAAAAATGAATAGCGTGCCGGGACTTAATGTGTTGCATCTGCGGCCCGGGCCGTTCATGGAAAATTTATTTATGGGCATGGCGCCCCTGCGCACCATGGGTTTTCTGCCGGGCGGAACAGACAGCGACCTGCCGGCGCCTATGATCGCGGCTAAAGACATCGGCGCTTACGCTGCGAAACGTCTTCACGCACGCGATTTTTCGGGGAGCTCGGTGCAGGAATTGTTTGGTCCGCGTGATGTGACCATGAAAGAAGTCGCGAAAATAGTTGGCGAGGCGATCGGCAAACCTAAACTCAGTTATATGCATGTGCCGGCCATGATGCTGGAACCCGCTTTGGTGCAGACGGGAATGCCGAAAAAAACGGCGAAGCTGCTGATGGAAATGTGGAAGGCGGGAAATTCCGGCTTGCTTACACCGCTGGAAAAGCGCTCGGCGGAAAATACCAGGCCGACGACGATCGAGTCTTTTGTGACAGAAGTGTTCGCTCCCGCGTACCTTGCTAAAGGCGCAGGCGCGTAAAACTTTCCCCTAACCCTCGACTATAGTGTTTTCCACGAAGTGACGCTGTATCATCGCAACCGTGCCAGACTGGCTCATTACGGGGTGCTCGCAGATTTTAACGCTGCGCGGTCCTGTGCCACGGCGAGGGCGCGCGCTTGGCCAGCTTGAAATCATTCGCGACGGTGCGATTTTGGTGCATCAGGATCGCATCGCGGCGGTGGGCGCGAAGCGTCGCATCGAACGGCTGCCCAAAGCGAGACAGGCGGAAAAGTTGGAACTCGGCGGCCGCGTTGTTCTGCCGGGGTTCGTGGATTCACACACCCATCTGATTTTTCCTTTTAGCCGCGCTGCTGAATACGAGCAACGTATTTCGGGCGCTACTTATGAAGAAATTGCGCGCTCGGGTGGCGGAATTCGCTCGACGGTAAAACATTTGCGCAGCGCTTCGGCTCGGGTGCTGAAAGCACGGGCGCTGAAAAATCTTCGTGAGTTTGCGGCGCACGGCACCACCACCGTCGAAGCGAAGAGTGGTTACGGGCTGGATTGGAAAAGCGAGCTGAAGATTCTAGAGATTCTCTACGACCTTCATCAGGAGCATCCGCTCGACATTCACGCGACATTTCTGGGGGCGCACGTGGTGCCGCAGGAATTTCGGCGGCGTCCCGAGGCTTATGTCGATTTGCTGACGCGCCGATGGATCCCTACGGTGGCGACCGCGGGGTTGGCTGAGTTTTGCGATGTTTTCTGCGACCGCGGTGCGTTTACCGTGGACCAATCGCGGCGGATTCTAATGGCTGGTCGAGCGGGCGGCTTGGTTCCGCGCATTCATGCCGAGCAGCTGGCGCACACGGGGGCGGTGCGTCTCGCGATTGAGTTGCAAGCCGCGAGCGCCGATCATCTGGAAAAAATAACTCGCAGTGATATTCGAGCGCTCGGACTTTCGAATGTGGTTTGCACCATGTTGCCGGGGTGCTGCTTCCATCTGGGGCTGAAGGACTACGCGCCGGGCCGCCAGCTAATTGAGGCAGGGGCGATTTTGGGTATCGCTACTGACTTTAATCCTGGAAGCAGCCCGACTCTCAGCATGACCATGATTTTGTCATTGGCTTGCACGCAAATGCGTATGACGCCGGCCGAAGCGATCACGGCTGCGACAATCAATCCAGCGTACTCCTTGCGCGTGCACGACCGCGTGGGCTCGCTCGAGGTTGGCAAATATGCGGACCTGGCTGCGTTTGACGTGGCCGACTATCGTGAAATCCCGTATTATTTTGGTGTGAATCTTTGCAGCCTCACGATGAAACGCGGCGCCATCCTGCATATGAAGAACCTCTAAATAATGAAACGACTCGTCGAATGTGTTCCAAACTTTTCAGAAGGGCGCGACGCATTGAAGGTGGATGCGATTGTGTCGGCGATGCGCGAAGCGCCCGGCGTGTATCTGCTGGACCGCGAGAGCGACAGTGATCATAACCGCAGCGTGGTGACGCTTGCGGGCGAGCCCGAAGCTGTAGCGGAGGCCGCTCTGCGAGGCGTGGGCAAAGCGGCTGAGCTGATCGATTTGACCAAACACTCCGGCGCGCACCCGCGTATGGGCGCGACCGACGTGGTTCCCTTCATCCCCATCGAAGGGGTGACCATCGAGGATTGCGTTGCGCTGGCAAAAAAAGTTGGACACGAGATTTGGGAGCGGTTTCGCATTCCCGTTTATTTCTACGAAGCTGCGGCGCAGCGGCCAGAACGCACGAATCTGGAGAACATTCGCAAAGGGCAATTCGAGGGCTTGCTGGCGGAAGTGCCGCGCAATATCGACCGCGCTCCGGATATTGGCGAGCAACGTTTGCATCCTACGGCGGGCGCTACGGTAGTTGGCGCGCGCAAATTTCTGATTGCTTACAACATCAATCTGAACACATCGGATGTGAGCATCGCGAATCGCATCGGCAAGAATATACGTTTCTCAAACGGCGGTCTGCGCTACGTCAAGGCCATGGGTGTGGATTTGCGCGGAAGGAATCTGGCGCAAGTGTCAATTAACCTGACGGATTTCGAGCAGACGCCTATTCATCGCGTATTCGAGATGGTGAAGCGCGAGGCTGAGCGATACGGCGTGTCTATCGTAGGCAGCGAAATCGTGGGTTTGATTCCCAAGAAAGCAATTGAGCTGACTGCGGACTTTTATCTGCAACTCGAAAACTTTTCGCCCGCACAAGTATTTGAGAATCGTATGGAGGCTTCGTTCGCTGGCGTCGCTTCGGCGCAAGGCCCCGGAAAATTGGCATTGCTGGCGCAACCATTTCTGGACGCGGTGGCCCAGCCGACGGCGACGCCCGGTGGAGGTTCGGTAGCAGCACTGGCCGGCGCACTCGGCGCGAGCCTGGGGCAGATGGTTGCCGGGTTGTCGCGGAAGAAAAAATCGCAAGCAGCCTATGTGGAACCGTTGAGCGAAGCTCTGGCGGAATTTCATGCTGCATCGCGTACGCTGTCGGAAGCGATCGATCGCGACGCGGCTTCGTTTGAATCCGTGATGGCAGCGTACAAGCTGCCGCAATCGACGCCGGAAGAACAAGGACGCCGCGAATCCGCAATCCAGAATGCCTTGCAAGGCGCCGCGAATGTTCCGATGGAAGTGGCGCGGAAAGCCGCGCAGGTTTTGGATTTGCTCGGAAAGCTGGAAGGCATCGCCAGCCCTTCCATGCTCTCGGATATTCGTGTGGGCCGTCTAATGGCTGGGGCGGCGGTCCGAGGAGCGCTTGAAAACGTAAAAATTAATCTGGAGTCCATCACCGATTCCGGCTTTTCGGCGCGCCTTCGCTCTGAATCCGAGTTACTGGCCGCGCGCATAGGAAAAAGTTGATTCCGCCAAGGACCCTTTTCGCATCTATACTAGACGGGTACGGTGACCGAGATTTACTTTCGAAGTTCAACCTGCGGCTCGACCGCTGCGGTAGATGATTTACCTGAGGGGAAAACAATCGTGAGACAGCCACTTGTTCGAAACATGCTTTTGACAGTCGTGGCAGCGGCCGCGCTGCTCGGTATTTTGACAACCATTTCTCCGCGACTCTCGGCCGGCTCGGTGAGCACCACGGTCGTGGGAATGTTCCCCAAGAACACTTCAGAATTCGCCTATGCGGATTTGAAGGGAGCCCGGAAGCTTTCCTGGTTCTCGCAAATGCAGGACCAGATGCTCCCCGCGCACATGCGCCAGTTCGAACAGTTCCTTGCTTCCGCAGGAGTGGACCCGAATTCACAGGTGGACAGCCTCGCCTGGGGAACGATTCTAGCTCCCGGCGGCGAGAGCGGAGACATTTTGGGCGTTGCGCTCGGCGGTTTTGATCCATCGAGTACGGAAGCGAAGTTCAAAGCTCAGAAGATACCGATGGTTGAGGAGCAGGGCTACCATTTGTATGCGTTTGGAAGCGGTGGTGCGGCCAACGACATTTTCTTCTTTTTTCTGGATTCCAACACAGCCGCGTTCGGCAATCGCGCGTCTTTGGATAAAATGATCGATGTGCGCACGGGTAACAGCGAAAGCCTGTTGGCCAATGACAAAATCTTTCCGCTCATCAGCGAAGCCAATGGCACGGGGCTAATCTGGGCGGTCTTGGATAAGACTTCGACAACAATGGCTATGCATCAATTGCTGCCGCAAGCCGGCCAGTTCCCGCAGGCTGCGGCCATTGTCGGACGCATTCGCGCCATGATTATCAGCGTAAACGCCGACTCCGGACTAGACGTCCAGTTTCAGGCGGTGTGTGAATCAGTGGATGATGCCAACACACTTGGCGCGGCGATGCAGGCAGGCGTGATGTACCGGCGTTATCAGGAAGCGCAATCGAATCCTGATTTTGCGAAGGCGCTGGACCACGTTCGCGTAACTCCTACGGGAGATCGTCTGAAGATCGATGCGCCGGTGAGCCAAGACGAGCTGATGTCGTTGATTCGCACCAAGGCTCTTGCTCCTTCCTAGATGTAGCGGAACTTCCGGAATTCCTGCGGGGCGGCGGGCTAGATTTTTGCGCGGCGTCCGTCACAATATTTAATCAGGGTCGTGCGCGACACCCCGCTGCGCGTTTCATACTGCACGCGATCGACGCTGGACCTCTGCAGGGCGTCGCTCAGCCGCGCTTGCGAACCAGACGCACTGCCCACAAAAGTGTCGAGACCCGCTGAAGGAAGCGATTCTCCGGAGTGCTCGATGGCGACTTCCACGCGGTCCGGAAAATCCGAGACAATTACTTTTAGAGCGGAGTTCGAGTTTCCATTCGTGTTTACGAGCGGGAAGGTTTCGCGGCAGGCATCTGCAGTAGCCGCAGCGAGCCCTTCTTGCGCGTCGCTTGAAAGTCCGCAGCGCTGGCCGGCGAACAACACAATTGCAGCGACTCCGGCAATGAGCCGGGGATCGTCCTGCAGAGTGAGTTCGGTGCGGCTGGGATCAGTGCTCATCTTTGTCTGCTAACCGCACGTCGCAAGCCTCGCGGCAATCGGGACAATAATACATGCCATCCACGCCCATGCGGATGTCGAACTGAGCCTGGCAGAAGCAGCAGTATTTTACACAGGTGCACTCTAGTTCCGGCTTCTCACACTGCGAGCAGAGAGTGACCAAGCGTCTGCCTCCGGTAGGCTGGGGTTCGCCTTGGGTCAATCTTAGGGCATGCTTGGGCCGCGAACAAGGGACATCTGGCCGCGTTCCTTGACAACGAGAAAACACGCATGCTAGCTTCGATGTTCGTTCGCATGATGAGAAATTCTCAGTGACAACTCCGGCAACCGCTGCACTACGCAAGACCGCTTTGAATTCCATTCATCGCCAACTAGGCGCCAAAATGGTGAATTTCGGCGGCTGGGACATGCCGCTTGAATACTCCGGCATTCTGGCCGAGCACGAAGCGGTGCGCACACGCGCCGGGCTGTTTGACGTAAGCCACATGGGGGAAATTGAAATTCGCGGGCCCGGCGCGTTGGGCCTGGTGCAACTAGTGTCTTGCAACAACGCCGCTAAGCTTGCCCTTGGGCAGGCGCACTATTCGGGGCTGATGACTTCGCGCGGAACTTTTGTGGACGATTTGCTGGTGCACAAAATTTCCGACACGCACTACATGCTGTGCGTCAACGCCGCAAATCAGGATCAGGATCACCAGCATATCGTCGAGCACAATAAATTCGACGCACAGGTGGAAAACGCGGGGCCGCGATATTGTCAGCTCGCGATTCAAGGACCGCGCGCGAAAGACATCTTGCAGCGGCTTACTCCGGTGGCTCTGGATTCGATCCACTACTATCATTTCAGCTTTGGGAAAGCTAGCGGCGTGGACTGTTTGATCGCGCGCACCGGTTACACTGGTGAAGATGGCTTCGAAATATATTTTGCTCCGGAGCATTCGGCAAAGCTTTGGGGCGACCTGATGCAAGCGGGAGGGCCGGCGGGCATGCTTCCCTGCGGGTTAGGCGCGCGCAACACGTTGCGTCTGGAGGCAGGCATGTGCCTCTACGGACATGAAATTGATGACACCACCACGCCATGGGAAGCGGGGCTGGGTTGGATTTGCAAGATGGAAAAGGCGCCATTTCTGGGCAGCGATGTGTTGGCGCAGCAAAAACGGGACGGGCTCACGCGCAAGCTGGTCGGGTTTGAAATGCTCGACAAGCGTATCGGGCGCGACGGCTATCCTGTGCTCATCGGCGGCCAAGAAGCGGGGCGCGTTACCAGCGGCGGTCCTGCGCCGTTTCTGAAGAAAAATATCGGCATGGCTTACCTGCCTCCGGAATTCAGCACGGTCGGAATGGACATTGTTGTAGGGATTCGCGGTCAGGGGGAAACGGCCCGAATCGTCGCGCTGCCATTTTATAAGCGACCGCAATAGCTCAGAAGCATCCAATTAAGTCACACTCTCGGAGCGCTCATGTACCCAAAGGACTATCGCTACACGAAAGAGCATGAATGGATCAAGGTGGATGGCGCGAACGGGACCATTGGCGTCACAGATTACGCGCAACACGAGCTGGGTGATGTGGTGTTCGTCGAAATGCCTAAGCTAGGAGCGCAGCTCAAAGCACGGCAGTCTTTTGGAACCATCGAGTCCGTGAAAGCTGTGAGCGAGATTTTCAGTCCGGTTGCGGGCGAAGTGATTGAAACAAATCCCGCGCTTGCAGACGCTCCCGAGCTAATCAACAAAGATCCGCATGGCGGGGCATGGCTTATTAAGGTGCGGCTTGCCGATCCCAAGGAAGCTTCGGCGCTGATGGATGCCGCAGCGTACGAAGCTTACATCGCAGGCCAGGCCAAGGAACATTCCGCCTGATGCGATATTTGCCCAAGAGTCCTTCCGAACGCCGGGAAATGCTTGAAGCGATCGGCGTGCAGTCCGTAAACGAACTTTTCGATTCGATTCCGGAAAAATTCCGGTTGCGCGCGCCTCTTGCTTTGCCTGCGGCGCTTTCGGAACCGGAAATCATTCAATATTTTCAAGCGCGCGCTGCGGAGAATTCCAAAGGCTATACTTCATTTCTGGGTGCGGGCGTTTATTCGCACGTGCGCTCGGTGGTCACTGACGCGCTCGTTCAACGCGGTGAGTTCCTCACTTCCTACACACCGTATCAGGCTGAGTTCGCGCAAGGCACGCTCACAGCGATTTTCGAATTTCAGACGCTGATGTGCCAGTTAACCGGGCAGGAAGTGGCTAACGCTTCGATGTATGACGGATCGACCGCGCTCACCGAAGCTGTGCTCATGGCCGAACGGATTACTGGCCGCCATCGCGTCTTGGTGGGGCGAAGCGTTCACCCTGAATATCGACATGTTTTGCAGACTTACGCGAAAAATCTGGGTATGCAGATAGAAGAGATCGGTTACACCGAATCCGGACAGCTGGATCGCGCGGCGTTGAAGAAGGAAAGTCTGGAGCAAGCGGCTGCAATCGTTGTTCAGTCGCCAAACTTTTTCGGTGTGATGGAAGAGATTCCGGCGCTAGCGGAAGCTGCTCACCCTTCTGGCGCGTTGCTGGTTACCGGGATCGCCGAGGCTGTTTCGCTGGGAATCGTGCGGCCGCCGGCTGAAGCGGATATCGTGGCGATGGAGGGGCAATCGTTCGGCATTTCACCAAGTTACGGTGGGCCTTATGTGGGAGTAATCGCCACGCGAGATAAGTTCGTGCGCCAGATGCCGGGGCGTTTGGCAGGCCAGACTGCCGATGCAGAAGGCCGGCGCGGGTTCGTTCTGACGCTGGCGACACGCGAGCAACATATTCGCCGCGAAAAAGCCACTTCGAACATTTGCACGAATGAAGCGCTCTTTGCGCTGGTTGCGACGATTCATCTGAGCTTGCTGGGCAAAGAAGGGTTGCGCGAACAGGCGTTGCAGAATTTGGCCAAAGCGCGGTTCGCGCAGGCGGAGCTGGAAAAAATTCCCGGAGTGCGGCGCGTATTCTCGGGGCCATCGTTCAACGAGTTCGTGCTGGAGTTTCCGCGCTCGGTGAAGATGGTGAACCAGGATCTCCTGCGCGAGAAAATTATCGGGCCGTTCGCGCTCGGCACGCATTATCCGGAACTCACGAAACGCGCGCTTGTTTGCGTGACTGAAACTACACCGCGCGCTGAAATTGAACGTTTGGCTGCAGCCATACGGAAAATACTCGAAAGACCTGTCTAAGGAGCTGTTTGCGTTGAGCTATAAGTCCACCGAAATCGAATCGCCCGTCGGAAAGATCTTGAAGGCGCGCGAGCATGTGAGCCAGAACGAAGGGCTGATCTTCGAGAAGTCAGCGCCGGGAAAACGCGGGATGGAGCTGCCGCCGCTGGACGTGCCCGTGTTGGACGCCTCCAAAGCGCTGGGAAAAGAGTTCACGCGCGACGCGGTCGAAGGTTTTCCCGAGGTCAGCGAGATTGAGGTGATTCGCCATTTCACGCGGCTTTCGACCTGGAATTACGCGATCGATCTCGGGATGTATCCGCTGGGTTCCTGCACCATGAAGTACAACCCGCGCGTAAATGAATTCGTCGCACGACTCGAAGGCCTTGCTACCGAGCATCCCGAGCAGCCGGCGGAAGTTTCGCAAGGATGCTTGCGCATTCTCTACGATTTGCAGAAATGTCTGCTTTCGATCACCGGGATGGACGCCGCCACGCTTCAACCTGTAGCCGGCGCGCAAGGCGAACTTACAGGCTTGCTGATCATTCGCGCGTACCTGCAGAGCCAGGGAAACCCGCGCAAGACGGTTTTGATCCCGGATTCCGCCCACGGCACGAATCCGGCTTCCGTGGTGATCGCGGGGTACCAAGTAAAAAATATCAAGTCGAACGCGCGCGGCCAGATTGATACCGATCATCTTCGTGAGTTTTGCACGGACGACGTTGCCGCGCTGATGTTAACGAACCCGAGCACGCTTGGCGTGTTCGAAGAACGCATCGCGGAGATTGCGACTATTCTCCACGAACGCGGCGCGCTTCTCTATATGGACGGCGCAAACATGAACGCGCTGGCGGGCGTTACGCGCCCCGGCGATTTCGGCGTGGACGTGATGCATCTGAATCTGCACAAGACCTTTTCTACTCCGCACGGAGGCGGCGGGCCGGGCGCCGGTCCCGTGCTGGTGAAGAAGGTTTTAGAGCCGTTTCTGCCTGTGCCGGTGGTGGTGCAAAAGGAAGATGGCAAGTTCGCGCTGGACCACAGCCGTCCGCAATCCATCGGACGCGTGCGCGCTTATTGCGGAAATTTCGGCGTGCTGCTGCGCGCGCTTGCATACATTCTCGCCTACGGCCCTGGCATACGGCAGGCAACGGAAGACGCCGTTTTGAATTCAAATTATATTCGGAAGAATCTGGAGGGCGTTTTCGATCTGCCTTACAATCTTCCGTCGATGCATGAAGTGGTTTTCAGCGATGCGCGCCAGAAAAAGCACGGCGTAAACACCATGGACATCGCCAAGCGCTTGATCGACTACGGCTTTCATCCTTACACCACGGCGTTCCCGCTGATCGTTCCGGGCGCCATGATGATCGAGCCGACAGAATCGGAATCTAGAGAGGAGTGCGATTTCTTTATCGAAGCGATGCGCTCGATTGCGGCAGAAGCGGAAACGAATCCGGAGCTGGTTAAAACTGCTCCGCACTCCACGCGCATCGGGCGTCTGGACGAAGTGGCTGCGGCGCGCAAGCCGATTCTTCGCTGGAAACCTGAGGAAGGAGGTTCACGATGACGCCGGAACAAGCTGGATTCCTTCTGCCGATCTTTGTGGCCACGCTCAGAAAGGAATTCCCGACCACTTTGCGCGTTCTTCAGGCCGTTCCCGCTGACAAAGGGGATTACCGCCCCGCTCCGAATTCGCGCAGCGCGCTGGAACTTGCCTGGCATCTTGCTTCTGCGGATATTTGGTTTCTCGATGGATTTCTCGCCGGACAATTTGAAATGGAAGACGACACTATGCCCGCCGACTTCAGCAACGCTTCAGATATCGCTGCTACCTACGAAGAGAGCTTGCCGGCAAAGCTCGACAAAGTGGAAAAGCTTCCGGCTGAATTTTGGGCCACTCCACTTCCCTTCTTTGGCATCTACAATTTGCCTGCTGTGATGTATCTGCAATTTATGCTCAACCATTCCATACATCATCGAGGGCAGCTTACGGCGTACCTGCGTCCGATGGGGGCTAAGGTGCCCAACGTTTATGGCGGCAGTTTCGATGAGCCTATGACCGAGTGCGAAGAGTAGTCGCCGATTTGGCCGCAAGGTTTGTTTCTCCGCTGCGAATTCCTCAATTGATCTTGTCAAAACGAAGTGATCGATTGCCGCTTAATCGCGAAGTGGGAATGTAGCTTGGTGCAGGGTGTGGGCGGGCGGCCGCTAAGGCGCAGAAGCGCTCTTGAAAGAACGAGAGCGCTTTTGCGGTTACTTCTTTTCGTTCTTCGCTTTTTCCACCGGGATGCTGCGTCCCGCTGCCGGCGTAGTCCTGTTTTCGATGGTCACGTCCATCGCAGCGGTGGCTGCGGGGAAAACCACCGGGCGGCCGTCAGAACTTGCGGCGGCGGCTGTGGTGATTTTCTCTTTGGACGGAGTGGTGACCGGAACAAGGGCGCCTTCCGCTTCCTTCAAGAAGGTCAGCCCCTGCTCGCGACCATCCCAATCGATGGAGATGACGTCACCGAGAGAAACTTGTTCAGTTGCCAGCAGGCTCGCCAGCGGATAAACGACGTGCCGTTCGATTGCCCGTTTCAAGTGGCGCGCGCCGTATTTCATGTCGGTGCCTTCGCGGAGTAGAAAATCGCGGGCCGGCATGGTCACGCGGAACAAGAAGCGTCCCTTGGCGGTTTCCAGCACTCTCTGCTGAACCATACCCAGCTCGATTTCCAGAATTTGTTCGAGCTGCTGAGAACGCAACGGATGGAACACGATCACTTTGTCGATGCGGTTCATGAATTCCGGCGCGAACTTTCGCTTGGCGGCGTCCGCCGCGGTCTTTTCAACTTTTTCGTCGAGGCGAACTAGCGTGTCGGCCTTCACTTTAGGAGCGAAGCCCATCCCGCCGGTCATCAATTCGGTGATTTCGCCGCCGCCGAGATTTGAGGTCATGAAGATCATGGTTTGCGACAAATCCACGCGGCGATTGTCTCCCAGGGTCAAAGTAGCCTTGTCTAGGATGCCGAGCAGCAATTGCCAGAGCGCATCGCTGGCCTTTTCGATTTCGTCGAATAGCAGGAAGCTAATTTTCAGCTTGTCGGTGTGATATTGGGCGAGGGCCTCCTGAGTGATCAGAGGATGCGTTTCGCGGTGCCCCAAATATCCCGGGGGTGAGCCGATCAACTTTGCAATTTCGTGCGAGTGCTGGAATTCGGCGCAGTCCACTTTGATCACGGCGCGTGGATCGCCAAAGAGCACTTCAGCGGTGGCTTCGACTACGCGCGTTTTCCCCGCGCCAGTCGGCCCCAAAAACAATAAATTTCCTACCGGACGTCCCGGCGAATTCAGACCGGCGCGAAACACCTGGTACAGGTCCACCACAGCTTGTACCGCTTCGTCCTGGCCGACGATTTTACGCCGCAGTCCTGATTCAAAATCACGCGACTCCAGACTGCGTTGCGTCGGGTCGAGTTGTAGCGCATGCGCTCCCACGGTATTACTCCCTCTACCGGAACTCTCTGCCGCCATCGGGATTGCGGAATTCAGTGCGCTCGAATTGATCGAGTTTGATATCGAGCGTGGAACGCAGCAATCGCAATTGCGTGACCAGTTCCCGGCTTGAATTGGCTCGATCCGCCAGCAGCAACATCGGCGGAGAAAGATCGGCCAGGTCCATGTGAAGGTTTCGTAGTGAATGCATCAAGTTCTGCACATACGGCGAGCGAATATCAAACAGCTCGATACGGCTGTTCACCTGCTCGCGCAGGCTTGACCAATCGAGATCAAGGAAGGGGTGGTTGCGCGAAACCTTTCGCACCACATCGTCCGTGATTCGCGGCCGCTCCCCCAGCCGCGCCAGATGTAACTGCTGAACCTTGCCCTGACGGCGAACGTTGTGCACTAAAAAGTAGGTGTTGCCTTTGCGTCTTACGAAAGCCACAACACCTCCTCTTTAGGTGGAGCGTTCGTAGTGTATGAAGCGTCCACTACGCCGTCAATGGTACGATGCGGTGGACGCGGAAAATGATGCTAATCAGTTATTAGTCCAGAAGCGTCGCTTTGGCGGGGTGCATGCCGTATCAAGGCGCTGGGGCAGGCTGGCGTTACGGAAGTTTTCAGCGCGCGGCCTTGCTTCTTAGATGCAGAAAATCGGCGGAGCGTAGTCTGCGGGGAAAGAACTAAATGTCCTGGGAACCGGTCTATCGCTTGGTGAAAAAAATTCCGCGCGGGCGCGTAACAACCTATGGGCAGGTGGCCAAGGCGCTCGGCACGCCCGGTGGCGCACGCGCCGTGGGATATGCAATGGCAGCGACCCCCCATGGGCGAGGCATCCCGTGGCACCGCGTTCTCGGGGCTGGGGGGCGCATTCGCGTTCCCGAGCCTTATGCCGCGAAGCAGCGCCGTCTGCTGGAAACCGAAGGCGTCGTGGTTGGCCGCGTGATTGACATGAAAATTTATGGCTGGTCGTTCCGCAGGCCCCCGGTTAAAAAAGCAGCCAAACGCAAGCGTCGCAAGACTCCCTGACTGCGCTTAATTTTCGGGCGCTTGTGCTATAGAGGAAAGTTCAAATAGAGGGGGAATATCTAGTGACGGAAGCTGTCATACAAGTTGAAGGCCTTTATAAAAACTACGACGCAGTAGCGGCTCTGCGCGGTGTGAGTTTTTCCGTGGAAGAAGGCGAAGTATTCGGGCTCCTCGGGCCCAACGGCGCGGGAAAGACCACCACCGTTGAGATCCTGGAAGGCATGCGAACGCCGGATCGCGGACTCGCAAGGGTATGCGGGCTGGATCCCGAAAAAAGCGGCAGCCAGTTCAAGGAAATGATTGGCGCGGTGCTGCAATCCACTTCCCTGCCTGACAAAATCCGGGTGAAAGAAGCCATCGATTTATTCGCCAACTTCTACCGCGTTCATGGCAATACAAACGATCTGCTAAAACGATTTCAGCTGGAAGAGAAGCGCGACGCCTTCTATAGCCAGCTTTCCGGCGGACAGAAACAGCGGCTGGCGATCGCCATGGCGCTGGTGAACAATCCGCAGGTGGTCTTCCTGGATGAGCCGACGGCGGGCTTGGACCCGCAAGTTCGCCGCGAGATTTATGACATTATCGAAGAGCTCAAGCGCGGCAAGAAGACCGTCTTGCTGACCACACACTATATCGAGGAAGCCGAACGCCTGTGCGACCGCGTGGCCATCATCGATTACGGCCGCGTAATTAAGATAGGAACGCCGCGCGAGCTGAAACACGCTTCTGCTGGCACTACGCGCATTGAGGTGCGGCTCGCGAAGCCGGTGGAGAATGGGGTGCTGGGCCAACTCGATGCGGTGGCCAACGCACGCGAATTCGACGGCACCTATGTGCTGCATTCCACGCGCGCGCCGCACACGATTGTGGCGCTGGTGAAGCATCTTGAATCGGACAGCAACGAACTGCAAAGCCTGGAAATGTTTTCGCCGTCGCTTGAAGATGTTTTTATCGAGCTGACCGGCCGAAGGCTGCGTGATTAAAGTCTGTGGTTTAGCAAAATGAGTTCGAATTAAAAGGACGAACATGGCATCGAACGTAATCCGCAATACCTGGATACTCACAAAAATTCGCGTGCGCCTCGCCATGCGCAACCGAACGTTTCTTTTTTTCAGCTTGATCATGCCGCTCGGCTTTCTATTCTTCTTTGTGACGATCTTCAGCAAGGGCGATTCGGCATGGACTGCCTATATTCTGGGTTCGATCCTTACCATGACAGTGATGGGCAGCTTCTGGGGACTTAGCGTGCAGCTAGTCATGTTTCGCGAAGCCGGGATTCTTCGACGGTTTCGTTTGGCGCCACTGGGCGCAGGACCGATGCTGGCATCCAGCATTCTTTCGAACTACATTCTCGTGCTTCCGTCCGTAGCAATCGAAATTCTTGTTACTAAGTTCGCTCTGCACATGCAGGGTTGGGGAAATCTGTGGGCGATTTTTCTACTGGTTAGCATAGGGTCGGCCACGTTCTCAGCGTTCGGGCTTATCGTCGCCAGTGTGACCAACACTATGCAGGAAACGCAGGTCATCAACCAGGTGATCTGGACTGCTTTCCTGTTTCTTTCAGGCGCGACTGTTCCGCTAGCAAGATTTCCGCATTGGATTCAAGGCGCTTCGCTGTTCATGCCGGCCACTTATCTGGCCACCGGACTTGAAAACGCGGCCACCAACCTGGCCACCCACTCTGAAATCATTACCGACTTGATCGCTCTGGGGATCGGACTTCTAGTGGCTTTCGAAATTTCGCGGCGCCTGTTTCGTTGGGAGCCGGAAGCAAAGCTTCCCGGAAGCGCAAAACTGTGGGTGCTTGCGGTCATGATTCCTTTCATCGCATTTGGAGCGTATGAAAACGTGAAAGGCGACCGGCTGGCTCTGGTTCGCCAGAATTTTCAAATGCTGAACAGCGCGAGTATGGCGACACCGCCGAAATCTCATTGAATTCTAGGAGCCAGGCGGGTACGGCGTCGCAACAGTTCGAATCGGCATCGATAAGACCAAGCCGGCATCCAATAATTGACAAAATCTTAGAAATCACCGGAGGAATTTATGGAACGCAGCGCCACGGCGGTTTGGAACGGAGGATTAAAGGACGGCAAAGGAGCGATCTCTACACCAAGCGGTGTGCTCTCTGAGGCCCCTTATTCCTTCCTCACGCGCTTCGAGAACGCGAAAGGAACGAACCCGGAGGAATTGATTGGCGCGGCTCACGCAGCCTGCTTCGCCATGGCGCTCTCTGCGCAGCTTGGCACCATGAATTTTACCCCGGAAAAGATTCGCGCCATCGCGAATGTGACGCTCGAAAAACTCGACGCCGGTTGGACCATCTCGAAAATCCATCTGGACGTAGCCGCGCGCATCCCCGGTATTTCTGAAGCGGCGTTCGAATCCGCGGCTTCCAGCGCGAAAGCGAATTGTCCCGTCTCCCGCCTGTTGAAAGCTGAAATCACGTTGAATGCGGCGTTGGAGAAAGCCGCATGATTCTTCCGGCCATCGCCGGCTTCCTGATCATCGCAGGCATCCTGCTGGAAGCGTTTGAAACGATCGTCCTTCCGCGCAGAGTGACGCGCCGTTTCCGCCTGACCAGACTCTACTACCGTGTTCTCTGGATTCCCTGGCGCAAACTCGCCCATGCAGTGAAATCATCCAAAAGACGTGAAGGATTTCTGAGTTATTTCGGTCCGCTCTCGTTGCTGGGCTTATTCGCGCTATGGGCGGCGATGTTGATCCTGGGCTTCGGTCTTTTGTATTTCAGCGACGCTCGCATAGATCAAACGCATCCGACTTTGGAGACGTGCTTCTATCTGAGCGGCACAACTTTTTTTACCTTGGGCCTTGGCGACGTTACTCCGCACACTTCCCCGGAGCGAGTGCTGGCAGTATTCGAAAGCGGACTGGGCTTCGGCTTTCTGGCGCTGGTACTCAGCTACTTGCCGGTCATCTATCAAGCATTTTCGCGCAGAGAAGTCGCCATCGTGCTGCTCGACGCGCGCGCGGGCTCGCCGCCTACCGCCGCCGAACTTCTGCGACGTCACGAGGGTGTTCACGGGCTACAAGCTTTGGAAAGGCTTCTGCGCGACTGGGAGCGCTGGG
>Ga0209009_1000082_pt1 | contig 39827 bp, 29 predicted proteins | sample BlaSpr_A8_OM3_M2_FD_187979 | JGI IMG/M metagenome (GOLD analysis project Ga0209009, IMG submission 187979) | Forest soil microbial communities from Thunder Bay, Ontario, Canada - Black Spruce, Ontario site 2_A8_OM3_M2 (SPAdes) (version 2) | ecosystem: Environmental > Terrestrial > Soil > Boreal... | reverse complement strand
AGAATTCCGTGGTTGCCTCGCTGGCGCACTTGGGTTTGGGGCGCGCGTTTGCAATGGCCGGCGATGCAGGGAAAGCGCGCGCTGCGTATCAGGATTTTTTTGCGGCGTGGAAAGACGCGGATCCGGACGTTCCTGTACAGAAGCAAGCCAAAGCTGAATACGCGAAATTGCAATAACTTAAGCGGTTATGCGGAGCGGAGCGCGTCGGTGGGATTGATGCGCATAGCGCGACGCGCCGGTAAGTAACTGGCCAGTGCCGCTACAGCGGCGAAGGCGACGGCGCTTCCCACAAAGGTAATGGGATCGGTTGCGCTGGTCTGATACAGCAGGCTGGCCATCAGTCGCGTGAGAGCGAATGAAGCTGCCAAGCCTATGACGATTCCGGCGGCGGCTATTCTGAGACCATTTCCGATTACGAGTTTAAAAATATCGGCACTAGACGCACCTAAAGCGATGCGGATGCCCAATTCCTGGGTCCGCTGGGCGACGGAATAAACAATCACTCCATAGATTCCCACCACGGCAAGAATCAGCGCCGTCGCTGAAAATATTCCGATCAACCACATCATCGAACGCGTTTGGGCGCTCGCTGCTTCAAGGCGCTCCTGCATCGTTTGAATATCAGTGATTGGCTGGTCGCGATTCACCGCAACGATTTGGGCGCGCAGAGCGGAAGCTACGCTGTGAGGATCGGCGGTGGTGCGCAACGTGATGTAAAGCGTGGACGATGCGAGCTGCGGATACGGCAAAAATATTTCGGGCTGAGACGCCGTAGCGAGACTATCGTTCTTAATATCTCCGAGCACGCCTACAACCTGGCTGGCAGGCATTCTTCCCACCCAAACTTGTTTGCCTATGGGATTCTGGCTAGGCCAGAAGCGACGAACCGCGGCTTGATTCACGATTACAACCGGCGCTGAAGGTGCGTCATCGCTTGCGACGAAAGCGCGGCCTGCGATCAGCGGCACGCCCATCGCTTTAGGATAGTCGGGACTAATCGATTCGATCAGCACAACTGTGCGACGGCCAAGTTCCACGTCCGGCTCCCCTTCAAAGCGAGCGGGCGTCCCGTGGGTAGGAAACACGGGCAGCGCGGTGGAAACGGCGGCAGCTTGCACTCCCGGAATCGATTGCAGATGCTGAAGCGCGTCTTGATAGAAAGCGATGCGCTTTAGTTGATCGGGATAACTAGCCGGCGACAGAAATGTTTGCGCCGTGAGCGTGTTCTTCGCGTCGAATCCAGGGTCCACGGTGCGCAGACGCACGAAACTGCGTATCAACAGGCCGCAACCGATCAGTAGCACCATGGAAAGCGCGACTTGCGCCGCAACGAGTATGCTGCGCGCGTGACTTCGCCCGCGGTTTCCCGCGGACCCACGGCCTTCGTCAGATAACATCCCAGCGAGGTTAGGACGGGATAGCTGGAGCGCCGGCGTGAGTCCAAATAAAATTCCACTGATGACAGAAATTGACAAAGTAAAAGCAAGAACACGCAAATCCATCGGTACATCGGCCACTTGAGGGAGATTCGTTTGCGTGAATGTGGCGAGAAACTTGGTGCCGAGAAGGCCGAACAGAACTCCCAGGCCGCCGCTCAACACGGCCATCAACACGCTCTCGGTTAGAAGCTGGCGAACCATGGCACCGCGTGGCGCTCCCATAGCGCTGCGAACAGCAAATTCTCTTCTCCGGACGATCGCCCGGAAAAGTAGAAGGCTAGCCACGTTGGCGCACGCGATCAAGAGCACGAAGCCGACGGCGGCCGAAAGAATCAGAAGCGTCGGACGGACGTTAGCGACCAGATTCGCTTGAAGGTCGCCGACGGTCATGGCGACATCCGAGGTCGCGTCAAAATTGCCCGGCTTAGCGTGTTTGTACTGCTGAAAGATAACCTTGGTTTCGGCTTGCGCCTGTGACGGTGTACCTCCGGGACGCAAGCGGCCAATAGCTTCGTAATACATGCCTCCGATATTCACGCGAGCGGGCGTGGTCATGCTGAAGTCGATGAGGTGAGTGATCCAAATTTCAGGTTGGCGGCCAAGCAGGCGCACGCCGAATTTCGGAGGAAGTACGCCGACGATCGTGTAGTCCCTGGAATCGACCGCGAGGTGCTGGCCGACTGCGCTTTGCGCATTGCCGAAAAGCCGCGTAGCCAATTCGTATCCGATCATTACGACTTGATTGCCGCCGGGCTGATCTTCTTCGACGGTGAAGGCACGTCCTGCGAGAGGCTTTACGCCGAGAACTTCGAAGAAATTCCTAGTGACACGCTCGGCGTCTATCTGCTCGGCGCCTTCGCGACCATTCAGGTTGACCGTTTCGAATTGATATGCCGTTACGCCGGAAAAAGAATGATTCGTATCGGATAACAGCGTGAAATACGGGAGCGAGACGCAGCAAGTGCCGTCACGTTTGGTACTGATGCGAACTAATTGGCCAGGATCTTTATAAGCGAGCGGCCGGAGCAACACGGAATTGGCCACGGTGAAGATCGCTGTATTCGCGCCTATGCCAAGGGCCAGCGTGGCAATTGCAAGAGCCGTGAAACCGGGCGCCCGAGCCATCATACGCAAGGTGTAGCGCAAGTTTCGAGCAAACGTTTCCAAATAACTCCGCCTTTTCGATGAACGTAGAACAGTTCAATCGTATCGCAAGAGGCCTGCGGGATTCCAACTTGTACTAACAGTAAGGGGCGGCGACGGCCCGAATTCCATGAAATAAGTCCGCTGAAATTTGTGCGGATGTGGAATAGGTGGATGCTCGGGGCACATTTGGCTACTGGGGGAAATCGACGAAGAGGGCGACCCAGTCGTTCGCGCCCACTACGCGAAAAGTATGGCCTTTGCCGGTGAGGTCTTCGGCGAGATAAATTCGTCCGGGCTCCGCTAAAAACTTTTGGCCGCCGGCGACCTCAATTTCTGCACGGCCACTGACTGGTATCACGTAGCGGCGCACGTCCGCGTTGTGCCAATCCTCAAAAAAGCCGGGAGCCAAGCGCACCACGTACGATTTGGTGGTCAGCAGGTGCTCGGATTCCTCGACGGTTGGCGGCGCTCCGGTTACAGGAAAAAACTTCACATCGACCTGTTCGACGTGACTGAGCTCGTCGGCACCCGTGTAAAGGCGAGTGGCTTTAACGGCGGGACGTTCCTGGGCCGCAACAACAGTTTGGCTGCGATGCGCGCACCACCCAAACATTAGCGAGATGGCCAGGGCTATCAAGACAGTGCGGGTCGCAATGGATTTCATGACCGTTCCTCCGGAAACTGACGCGGGCATTATATACGTTCATCCCTGCAGCGCTCCTAGACTTGCTATTACTCCGACCAGACCCACCTAGGCCGGCTGATGTAGCTTATGAGGACGGCCTGCACACCAGGGTCGCGTTTTTTCGCTTGACATGGGGAGGCTATGAATATTTAATTCGTTTTAATAAATTTAATAAAAGGCGTGGGTGGGGTGCCCAGGCACATTTTCAGGACTCTTCCAGCGAGTTTTTGGAGTATCTTCTTTTTTCAAAAGCGTCCGAAATCGCGCGCTGCGAGCGGACGCATTGCAGAAGTACACCTTCTTGATCTTGGCCCAACGGAGATGGCAATGAAACTTATCCGCATCGCTTTCTGCATATCCGCTTTCGTCCTATGCGCGGCGGGCGCGGTGTTCGCGCAGGACACCGGAACGTTTACCGGAACGGTCCACGACAGCACTGGAGCGGTGGTGGTGGGAGCGGATGTGACGGTCAGCAATCAGACCGTCGGCGTGAACAAGACGGTGACGACGAACACTGACGGCAATTGGGTGATTCCTTACCTAACGGCGGGCCAGTACGACATTTCCGTCACAGCGAAAGGATTCAACAAATACGATGCCAAGGGTGTGGCCTTGCGGGTCGGCCAAACCGCAAAACTGGACGTGACCCTTGTTGTAGGGAGTGTCACAAGCGAAGTCACGGTAGTCGGGACCGGTTTGGCCCAGGTGGAGACGGAATCCGCGCAAGTAGGCGGAGTTCTGACCGGGACTGAGATCTCGCAATTACAGTTGAATGGACGCGATTTTGCACAGCTCATTACGTTGACGCCCGGAGTAAATAACCAGACGGGACAGGATGAAGGAACCGTAGGGATTGCCGGCAATACGGTTTTTTCAGTGAACGGAGGCCGTGGCGAAAACAATAACTGGGAAGTGGACGGCGGCGACGACATGGACAACGGAAGCAACAATTCGTTGAACGTGTTTCCCAGCATCGACTCGATCCAAGAAGTGCGGGTGTTGACTTCGAATTACGGCGCGGAGTATGGGCGCAATGCTTCTGGAACGGTAGAGACGGAACTGAAATCCGGAACTAATTCTTTTCATGGGGATATATACGAATTCAACCGCAATAATATTTTCAACGCAAAGCCTTACTTCGCCACGAGCGTGCCACCTTACAGGAAAAATGATTTTGGCTATACGATCGGAGGGCCGATCTTCATTCCGGGCCACTACAATACTGAAAAGAGCAAGACTTTCTTCTTCTGGTCCGAGGAGTGGAGGATAGAAAACGTTCCGACCGTTTTCAATATTCCGGTTCCGTCCAATGCGGAGCGCATGGGCAATTTCAGCGACGTGTGCCCGGAAAACATCGGTGGAACGGCCTCATTTGCTGATTGTCCGAATCTTCCGGGCGGTGGAACTTCGATACCGACGCCTCTAAACCCGAACGCGCAAGCAATCCTTGCGGAAATCCCAGCTCCGAATGCCACCACCGGCTGTTCTTCTCCGATTAGTGCGTGTTTGAACGTATCAGCGGCGCAGCCGACCTATTGGCGCGAAGAACTTCTGCGCGTGGACCACAACTTCAGCAGCAACCTGCGGGGAATGTTCCACTACATTCACGATTCGTGGAACACGGTCACCCCGACTACGTTGTGGTCCAACGCAACACTGCCTGGGATTTCGACAAAGTTTGTGGGGCCGACTACGAGCGCCGTAGCTCGGCTTATATACACCGCTTCCCCCACATTAGTGAACGAGTTCGTATTCAGCTACACAGCCGATCACATTTCTCTCACCAATCAAGGTCCGTTCCAGCGCCCATCTACGATGGATATGACGGGCATTTTTCCTAACTTCGGAGGAAAGCTGCCAACGGTGACAGTAACGGGAAATCAGGCGTACGGGCCGGGCGGATCGGGATTTACGGCAGACCCTTCGGATGAGCCATGGAACAATTCCAATCCGACGTATACCCTGCGAGACAACGTTACCAAGATCCTCGGCAAACACACTTTAAAATTTGGGGCTTATGCGGTGATTGCGCAAAAGAACGAGAATTCCAGCATCGGACTGCAAGGCGCTTTAACTTTTGATGCCTCGAATAGTGTGGTCTCAACAGGAAATGCCTTCGCGGACCTTCTGCTCGGAAACATTTCTACATTTTCGCAAGCGAATGCGGAGCCGAAATATTACAGCAGGTATCAATTCGTGGAACCTTACATCCAGGATGACTTTCACGTCACTCCGCGACTGACCCTAAACTTGGGGCTGCGGCTGAGCCTGTTCGGGACTTATTACGAAAAAGAGAAAAACACATTCAACTTCGAACCTTCCGTCTGGACTATGGCTAATGAACCCGCGCTGGACCCCATGGGGTCAGGCGCGTTGATTAACCCGAATACAGGGGCATTTCTTATGCCGACAAATGCCGCTGATGCGCCATTTTTGTACAACGGAATCGTACAGTGCGGCGGCCCCGGAATTCCTCGCGGATGCATGAAAGGTCACCTGTTTAATCCAGCGCCTAGAGTAGGTTTCGCTTGGGATATTTTCGGAGACGGAAAAACCTCGCTACGCGGAGGATACGGGATCTTCTTTGACCACGGAAATGGAAACGAAGCCAACAGCGAATCGTTGGAAGGTAGTCCACCTTTCGTGCTCAATCCTCAGCAGCCGAACATTGCTGCGGGAGTTAACGGTTGCACGCAGCCCAGCGGCTATACCTGCATCGGCGGCAGCGGTGCGCTGGCTTATCCGCTGAATGTAACTGCGATTCCAAATCACGCCGTTTGGCCTTACATGCAGCAGTGGAATTTGAGCCTCGAACGGCAAGTGATGAGGAATACCGTGGTACAGGTAGGATACGTGGGAAGTAAAGGAACTCACTTAGCACTACAGTTGGATGAAAACCAGTTGATGCCGACTCCAGCTTCAGAAAATCCGTATATGCCTGGGCAGATACTCACGCAGTCAGACTGTACCAGCGGATTCGTTAATGGTAATCCACTCACTCCGATCACTAATTCTCCGCAAAGCGTACAAAATAACTTCAACGTCGCTTGCGGTAACGACCCGTCCCCATTTCGTCCTTTTGTCGGGTATGGCGACATAACGAGAAAATACTATGGGGCCGATTCAAGTTACAACTCACTGCAAGTATCCATTCGACGGACGATTGCACCCTTGATCGTATCGTTGTCCTATACCTACAGCCATTCGATAGATGATGCCTCCGATTGGGGAGATCAGAATTTCGTGAATTCGTACGATTTGCGGGCGAACCGGGCGAGTTCAAACTTCGATGAGCGTCATATTGTCACGTTCAGCTACGTTTACAATATTCCGTCGTTCCATGAAACGGGATGGGTAAAGCGAGTCCTAGGCGACTGGGTGTATTCGGGCATCACCTCTTTCAACACAGGTCAGCCCTTCAGTGTTTTGTACGGCATCTTTGGGGACAATGCGGGCGTGGCAAATGGAGTAGGTACGAATGGCTCTTATGCCGACTTGGTTCCCGGAGTCAGTCCTTATAGTAAACCATCCGCAGCCGCCATTGCTGCCGCGGCCGCCAGCGGCGCCGGTCCGTTGCTCTATAATCCGGCGGCATTTTCGGCGCCGACGGGCTTGACCTTTGGCGATAGCGGCAGAAACTTTCTGAATAATCCCAGCCGGTTGAATTTCGATATGGCGCTGTACAAAAATATTCCGATTCACGAATCTGTATCCATGCAGTTCCGGGCCGAAGCATTCAATGTGTTCAATCACACGCAGTGGGCGAGCAACAATCCCACGGCTAGCACGACGGGTAGCGGAACCGATGCCAACAATACGATGACCTGTGTTGGCGGAGCCAACAATTCCGCTGGCGACCCTTCCTGCTTCGGAAGTGGGTTCCTACAGCCGGCGGCTGCGCATAATCCTCGAATATGGCAGTTTGGTTTGAAGCTGTTTTTCTAGTCGCGCGGAAATTTAGGCCTAGCCCTAGACGTAAGAGGCGTCCTCCTCCTGGGATCCGAGGGCGCCTTTCTTTTTGTGCAGTCGAAAGTATGCTGGCTTAGACCTTGAAAGCGGCTCTATCCCACTTCGCGGGGTCCCGGGAATACTTCATGGCGCCGTGAGCGGCTTCGTGTCGCGGATTCCCTTCCCTTCGACTAGCGTGTAAATATTGTCGGCCGCGACATTTTGTAGTTTTTCCACTACTCCGCTGGGCCATTGGATTTCTACGGAATCCAGCTTTGATTCTTTCCCTAAACCAAAATGCAAGCGCAGGTCGTTTTGCGAGAGATAGCTTGCGCCTCCGCGGACTTCGTTGAATTGAACGAGCTTGTCGGCGCGCACGGTGACGCGTGCGCCAACCGCCGCACGATTGCTCTTGGTGCCGACCAGTTTAAATTCCACGCGGTGATTGCCGGGAACACCATGATTCATGAGGAGTGTAGGTGGTTCGCCTACGTTCAACAATAAGACATCGATGTTTCCGTCGTTGGCAACGTCGGCAAATGCTGCACCGCGGCGGGAGGCAAGCGGAATCGCGTTGAGACCGGCTGCGGCGGCGGAATCAGTGAATGTGCCGTCATGATTATTCATGTGCAGCAGAAGCGGTTCGCGATAACGCGCGCCGGATTCCAGGGAATCCATTTGCGGATACACGTGACCGTTGGCGACGAATAGATCCACCCAGCCATCGTTATCGAAATCGAAAAATCCAGTGCCCCATTTCACGTAAGGATAACTGGACGCGGCCACTCCGGCTTTCCAGCTGACTTCATCAAAGCCCGTGGCGCCGAGATTATGGTAGAGGTTATCTTCCTGGTCCATGAAGTTGGTGACGAAAATATCGAGGCGGCCGTCATGATCGTAATCGCCAAAGTCCACGCCCATGGAGCCTTCCGCGTCGCCCTCTGCGCTTAGGGCTGTGCCGGATTGCATACCCACATCGGTGAACGTGCCGTTGTGATTGTTGTGGTAAAGATAATTTGGACCAGCGTCATTGGCGACGTATAGGTCAGGCCAGCCGTCGTTATCGTAATCGCCCCAGACCACGCCCAGGCCGTAATAGGCGTTGGGATCGTCCACACCGGCTTTCTTCGAAACTTCTTCGAACGTGCCGTCACCGCGATTATGATAGAGCAAGTCGGTTTCTCCGATCATGCCCCAGGGGCCGCACTGCACTATGATGCCGCGAAATTTGCAGGCGCCGAAGGCGGCGACGTTGTCGAGATCGACGTGCACATAGCGCGCGACGAAAATGTCGACAAAGCCGTCTTTATCATAATCAGCCCAGGCTGCGCCGGTCATGAAACCGCTGCCGCGCACACCGGCTTTGTCCGTGACATCTTCGAAAGAGCAATTGCCGCGGTTCCGGTAGAGAGCGTTTCCTCCGTAGCCGGTGACGAATACGTCGGGCAAGCCATCATTGTCGAAATCGGCGACGGCGACGCCCATGCCCCAACCTTTGCGAGTCAAGCCAGCTTGCTTGGTGATATTTTCAAATTTCAGCGGAGAAGATTGGCGGTAAAGGGTGACCATGGGGTCGCCACCTTGTTTGTAGCGATCGACGGTGGAACCGTTGACCACTAGCGCGGAGAGATTGCCACTGTTGTCGCAGTCGATGAAGCCGACACCACCGCTCATCGATTCGACGATGTATTTTTTCTCGGGCGAGGCGATATGAGAGCCGGTAAGGCCGGCGCGGGCGGCAATGTCCTCGAAGATAGGCACTGGCGCGCGAGGTTTGCTGGTTTGCGCGACGCCGGCAATGGATAGAAGAACGATGAATAGCAGCGGAAATGTTTTTGTGGTGAATCGCGGGGACAATTCAGAATTACTTTAACCTGCGAGATTCGGCTTGTCTACCGCGTAGGATGCAAAGTCCCGCGATTTACTCTGATCGCGCTTGAAGCTCCTAGAACACTGGTCCAAGAGCTCGAATGATTAAGGTGCAAATATGGCGATGAGTTAGGCGTCGGAATCCGGATTACTTCTTTGTCTTTCCTGCAAGCAATAAAGCACTAATTCGACGCGCGTTGACACACCCAACTTGTCGAAAATCTTAAAAAGATAATTTCTAATGATTCGGAAAGCACGGTCCTGGGATTTTGCGTCGCGTTTCTGGGCTTGGATATTTACCGTTCGAATGTAACGAATCTGAATGGCGTTACTGCTTTTTTCCTCTCGTAATTGCGGCGGCGCCATCGCTTGACGCAATCCTGGTCGTATCCCGGCGATTCCGCGGCCACCGCGCGATGCTAGCAGGAGATCGATCGCATTTTCACGATTTATTGGTGGCGCAGGGCTGGCTTCCGCGAAGAATTGCAATAACGGTGTCCGCGGTAAGTACAGTAATGTGCGGAATTGCGAGGCTCGTTCTGAAATGCGAATTCGGAATTGCTTTCTTATTGCGTCTGAATGAAAAGTCACACGCGTCTGGGATGATTAAAGCCCGCTAGTTCGATAACGCGGCATCATCGTGGCCATGTTTTAGCTCTGGTTGGTGGTGGTGATTGTGCGCGTAGAGCGACGAGTCCGTTCCTGTGGCGTAGATTGCTTTTGAACGCTTCCCAATTGAACGAGAAGCTTTCGTAATTTGGCTCGTTCCTCAAGATCCATATCCACTACTTCGAACGCGCGTGCTTGCGTGTTGGCGTCGCGAACGATGGTTTGCGCTCTCAATGCCTTTTTGCCTGTATTCAGTTTCATTCCCACCACGCTGCCGGGATGCAGGCTCTGCTCGCAAATCGCTACGCCGCCGCTTAAAGTCATTTCCGGTATATCGAGTTTCCAATTTTCTTTCAAATTCGTGGTCATCCCGGATACCGCATGTTCCAGGCGCAACCGCGGATAACGTCGCTGCCGAATCGCGGGAGAATTTGGATCGGCTTCGAGTGGCTCAATCGAAAGTTCTGCAACGCTAAGACCGCTTTTCGGAATAAACTGGCGTACCCATTCCGGGTCAATTTTCTCCATCGCTTGCGAGGCCACAAGTCTCAACTCATTCGCGTTGGCCCAGCGAAATGCCTTGCGCGCCTCGGCAATCTTACGCAGAACAGACTCCGCGCCGGAGGTACGCAGACGGCCAAGCGCTTCGATAGCCTTAAGTTGCAGATACTCGGTACCGCCCGCAGGCAGGTCGCCCTCCGCCAGCCGAAGTAAGCGCATGTCAGACAGCTGTTCGCCGCTCATTCCGACCTCATCGAGCGCCAGCGGACGGACCAAAACGTCGAGCTCGTCAAAAAGTCTAAGCAGCAAGCGGCCCCGATCAACCGCACCGCTGGACGAAATCTGCCTCACGATTCTGTCGTGTGTGGAGCGCTTCCATTCGGACATTCTTCCCGGAAGCACTTCTTCCACGATGCTCGCGTCCATGCGCATCAAGAGACCGATCGCGTCGATCGCCTCCGCCGGTCCGCCCTTGCAGAGCTGGTCGCGCAGATGTTGCAGACCTTCCGGCCCAAGCACTTGCATCATTGAGATTAATAAATCGCAATCATCGCGAAAGCCCGAGCGGCTGAATCGTCCGGCCAGATGATCGGACGCCGCCACAGGCATGCGGCGCAGAAGATCCATCAATCCGCTTGGGACGTTGCCCGTTCTTAGCGCTTCCTCAATAAAGTCCGGCAACCTATTCTCAACGGCAATTCTCGGACGCAGATTTTTTCCCAGTCCTGGGCGCTCTGACTCGACGTATTCCATCAATTCAACGGAACGCTGGATCGCCTGGTAGGAACGTTTATTGGAGGCTTCTTGCGACAATCGCACAAAGGCCGCGCTCATCAGGCTTTGCAATTCCGAATCGCGCTCTTCGGTGAGCTGAACGCCAACTTGCCGGATGGTGTCCACCAGCAAGCGCTCATCGATTTTAGCGTAGAGGCTTGCTAATTCGGCTAGACCCATGGCGGTCTGGCGGCGCTGCTCGGGCGATTTGTTTGTGACACATTTTGCATAATTACTAAGGGCCGCGATCGCCGCGGCTGTTTCGCCCTTCTGCACTAATTTTTCAATGTATTCCCGGACCTTAGCCGGAGGAACGCACCAAGCCTCCGCGGATTCAAGCACTGCTTTTTTCTTGTCATCTCCCACTTGATTCCAAAATTGTTGCGCTAGAAGGTCCACGTGCGACTGAACTTCAATGCCGTGGCGAGCCATCTTCTCTTCGTACACGCCCAGAATCTTTCGCAAGCCATCCAACTCCAGGCTCATCTCGTCCAAGACCTGGCGTACGGCGTTTACTTCGATATCGCCGTTTTCGTAGCTTTCCAGCGCGAAACGAACAGCGATGTGTTCGGCAAGTTTCAGCAGAGTTGGTTTATCCGCCACTTCCGAAGGCGCTTGTGCAGCTAAGGCAGACAGGGCCTGGCTTACAGTGAAGCGCGCGCGACGTGGCAAAGTGGAGAGGCGCGATTGAAATGACACAGGGTCGAGCTTGTCTTTGGAGGCCTCGGTAGTTCGCGCAATTTGCGCAAGAACTTGCAAGATTCCTTTTAATTCGTCCTCTTGCAAAGTCATCAATCCGGTTTCCACGGCCATCGAACCCCGGCCGCCTCGTGCGGAACGGCTGCCGCGAATTTCGGCGGTAGCATTCGCCCATCGGCCTAGTTCACCGGATTCCGAGCCGCCCGCGCCAGGCGCTTTCCAAACGTGAGCGCTGGAGCCGCTTTTGTTTCTCGCTCCGCTGCCTCGCCGAGCATTTTCTTTTTGGCCCGCTCCAGCGTTTCCGCCAGAAGCTTCAACGCCGCCGCTATCGCCGAGGCCGCCCGCGCCGTGAACAGAAGCTCCGGTAGGATTCCTTTCGCCCGATCCTGAGCGTTTCGAGCTAGATTCTCTTGAGAGCTCTTTGTTGAGCCAAAAACCGCCCGCATCAGGATCGAGCGGCGCGCCTTCACCGGTTGCTCCAACGATATTCCATGTGCCGAAGTCGCCAGAACGGCTTACGTTATCAAAATTTAATCCGTGAACAGGAACACCGCCATCTACTCGCGCACCAGTTCCGGCTCCGTCTGTGGACGATTGTTTCGCACCATCTTTGTTGAACCAAAATCCGCCAGCATCAGGCGCCAAAGGAGTTCCCGCGCCTTCACCGCCGACGATATTCCATGTTCCGGAACCGTCTGTGTTGACAACCTGTTCTCCCGAACCGCGGACGGCACTCACCGGACCTGAAACATAAGGACCGCTTCCACCGACGTTGGAATCGCCATCGCCGGTTTGAACCCCTCTGACAACTCCGGACGCGTCTCCGCCGTAATATCCAGCGCCGCCAGATCCGGAATTTCCGTCGCCATGTTCGCCGCGGCCTCCAGCGTTGAAGCCGTCGCCGGAACCATCACCACCGGATCCTGCATGGCCATTGCCGTCGCCGTCACTCCCGCCGGAGCCACGTTTGCCTAGACGCCCGGTGTTCTCTCCGTCGCCGGCGCCCTTTGATCCTTCTGCGGCAATAATTAACTGCAGAAGTTTTTGGGGATCGTTAAAGAGTTCATCTGACTTTTCAGAATTCAAGCCAAAGGTGTGCGCCGCAAGCTGCGCCGCCACTGTAGATCGAGCGACTGCGGAATCGGCCGGCACAAAACAAACCTCATTCACGTGAATGTCGGGATCGCCCTGCAGCGCGGCCTTCAGTTGTTCGGCCAGTTGTATCGGCTTCGCGCCGGTGCCGGTGGGAAATCCGCGCACGAATCGCGCCAAGCTGCCTTGAGTCACTTTTGGAGAAAAATGAATGCTGGCGATGCCCGCAGCAGAAAGCATCCTGGCAAAACTTTTTTCAGCAGCTGCTGACTCCAAAGGCGTGCCATCCAGCAGAAGTTGATCTCCGGAAACTCCCAGGAGCAGGCCGGATTCATTTTCCGCGCCTGAGCCAATCGCCATGTGAAGCTCCACCCAGGCGGTCTCGAACTGTTTTGAAGTGCGCGGATGGCCAAAATCGTACATGCGCGCAAATTTCAGAAGGATGTTCAAGCTGCGTACGAAAGCGCGGGCGGCCGCTGGGCGAGTGTGAGTGTCCGTAGCCATAAATGTGGGGCTGAAGCCCCGCCTCTGGATGAAATCATGGGGTTTAGGGGTGTGTCTTGCAATGGTACGGTGTTCTCTTTAGTACTAACTATTGGCCTACTCGGGCGGATGGTTGAGATCTACTGGGAGGCTTTTGGCCACGGAACGCTCTCTTGAGCCAGCGCTCTAACTCGCTGATATCACTTAGGATAGTGACGGCCCCTAATTTCCGGAGCGTTGCGCCCCGCTGCCGACGCTCTTCGCTTCGGCGGGGCAATATGCCTACAAACGGTATTCTGGCAGCCCTTGCGGCCAGAGCATCGTCCACGTTGTCCCCCACGTAGAGTGCAGAGCCCGGATCGCGACCGCTCAAAATCCGCAGCAGACCATCCGGAGCCGGTTTTGGCCGCTTCACATTTTCTACCGTGACGATCTTTTGGAAAAAGTCGCGAACCTTCCAACGATCGAGCGTATAGTCCAGTTCGCGCCGGACGCGGCCTGTAAACACGTTCAGCTCCGCGAGTTTTGCCAAGCGACGCAAATTCCCCGGCGGCAGCAACCACTTTTCGCGCGCAGCATTTCCCTTTCCGTTTGGGCCCCAGTAAATTTCCACAAACTTTCTTTTCACTTGGTCGTATCCGATTTCTTTTCCCAAGGTGTTCACCCAGGCGGTGGAAAGCTTCCAATCATCATTAAATCCGGGCCGATTTTTCCAGCGATGAAGTTCGCGATGGCTCACTTTTTTACCAACGAAGAATTGGACTGTCTCGAGCGTGGTGCGCTGAAACGACTGGCGCGTATCAACCAGAACTCCATCCACATCGAAAATGATAACACTAGGGTGGGATCTCATGAGCGCGAGGCACCAAGCGTCAAATGTTCTCCGTTTTCGGAAATTCGTTCAGGAAGGCGAACCATCTGTTTCAGGTGAGGATTCGGACGGATCAGTGTTGTGACTATCGGAGCCGGATGCGCCGGCATCGTCTTCGTTTTCGGTATCGAGTGAATCGGAAGACCAAGCCTCGCCCGGTTGAGGAGTAGACAATATCGTATCGCCGGCTTCGTGCGCAGGAGTTGCGCCGGCTGCAGCCGATTTCGTTTCCGGCGGTTGCGCAGCGGAAGACTCCGGCGCCGCATTCGAAGTAGAAGCAGCATTTATCGCTTCCAGTCTCGCGGCAAAAACTTCGGCCAACAAATCGATAATTAGTTTCGCTCCGCTGCCATCTCCATCTTTCGCGGGATTGTAAGCAGTCACTTCCATCGCCGCCAAATGTTTCTGGCGTGCGAATACCATTAGAGCGTCACGAACTTCTTCGAGCGTCAAACCGCCGCTACCGGGATAATTAGTAGCTTGGAAATCCGCGATCACGTCCACGTCAAAGTGCAAAACAAATTCGTAGCCATTTCCGCGAATGCGATCCACTGCCGTTTGGGCGACGGCTGCCGCACCTGTTCGCTTGATGTCCTTGGCGAGGTAATTTCGGATGGTCGAGCGCTGCAGCAACTCGCCTTCGGAAGGATCCAAACGCTCTACGCCAAACAGCGCCAGATCCGGTTCCCTCACTAATGGAGGTTCGCCCCAGAATCGCACCAGTTCGGCGGCTCCGCGTCCGGTTAAATGGGAAACCACCATGCCATCCACGCATCCGGACGAAGTGGTGGCAGGCGTGTTCAAATCTGCGTCACGATCCATATAAATCATGCTTACGTGTCGAAAATAACGGCGTACGCCAGCCACCGTGGCTAACGCGATTGAACAATCACCGCCTAAAATTATGGGAAGCGCGGCAGTCTTTACGGCCTGTTCTACGCGCGGCTTCAGCGTTTCCACTGCGGCAAGCACTCCCGGAAGATTTCGGGCGCGAGGACTTTCTTCGTCAGGTTTGAAATGGCGGGGAGGATCGTCGCCAAGATCCGCGACGGTGTAACCGATGGATCCCAATCGTTCCACCAACCCTGCTGCTCGCAAAGCGGCGGGAGCTCTTTCGTGCCCAAGCGACATTGCGGCCGCGCTGGTAGGCGCGCCGAGAAGAGCAATCTTATTCAGCTGACGGACTACCTTAACCGTCATTCAAGAGCTCCTTGGAACCTGCCTGAGCCGCTGAAGCCGGTTAGTGCGCCACCGGGTTCTGCCGCGCTGCAAGCTCAGGCGGCAAAGTAAAACGCACATCCTCGCGAATCAAATCGAGATCGCGATGATTCGTAAAACCAAAATTCGACAGACGCTGGCTTACTTGTTCCACCAAAACTTCCGGAGCCGAGGCGCCCGCCGTCAAACCGAGAGTTGTCACGCCTTCGAGCCACGACGCATCTATGTCGTTGGAGTCTTCGATCAGACGCGCCGCCACGCCCGCACGCTTTGCCACCTCCACCAAACGGTTGGAATTCGAACTATTCGCTGAGCCCACCACAAAGATCAGTTCCACTTCGCGGGTCAGAGCTTCCACAGCTTCTTGGCGATTCTGCGTGGCGTAGCAAATATCGTCAGAAGCTGGTCCAACGATGCTGGGAAAACGCTGCCGCAAACGCGCGACAATTTCCTGAGTGTCGTAGAGTGAAAGAGTCGTTTGCGTCAGGAATGCTAGGCGATCCGGATCAGCTACTTCGAGCTGATCCACTTCTTCCACGCTGCCCACCACCAGAGTCTGCTCCGGCGCTTCGCCCGAGGTTCCAACAATTTCCTGGTGATCGCGGTGTCCGATCAGAATCAACGTACGGCCTTCGCGCGCAAACTTCAGCGCTTCCAAGTGAACTTTTGTAACCAGCGGACAAGTAGCGTCGATCACCCGCAACTGACGCTCCTGCGCTTCCGTGCGAACGCGCGGAGGCACGCCATGAGCGCTGAAGACGAGCACGGCGCCTACCGGAACTTCCTCGATGGATTCCACAAATATAGCGCCACGGCGACGCAACTGGTCGACGACGTAACGGTTGTGCACGATCTCGTGATGAACGTAAACCGGGCGCCCATAAGCTTCCAGAGCTAGCTCAACGATATCCACGGCGCGGACTACGCCGGCGCAAAAACCACGCGGGCGCACGCGTACTAGAGTCTTAGCCCCGTTGGTGGTTCCTTGTATATTAGTAAGCGTCAATTCACTCTCCGCAAAGAAGATATTTTACCTGAACCATGCCTTCCCTGCCAGTTCGTTGATTTGCTAGGTTACCTCACCGTGACTGAGTTCGTTTTGCGCTGAAAATGCTAACATGTCCAGCCACTTCATATACTTGTGACGGAGACTCTATGCTACTTAAGGAAAAAGTTGCTGTAATAACCGGCGGCGGGCGCGGGATTGGCCGCGCTATCGCTAAAAAATTCGCCGCGGATGGCGCTTCCGTGGTGGTCGCCGCGCGTAGCCAGAAAGAGATCGACGAAGTATCGAAGGAAATTCGAAGGGGTGGCGGCCAGGCGACTAGCGTTGTTGCGGACGTTTCTCGCGAAAAGGACTGCGCGGAAATTGTGAACAGCGCGCGCAAAGCCTTCGGAGCGATTCATATCCTGGTGAACAATGCCGGAGTGCTTGGGCCGGTGAACCCGGTCGAGAAAATCACGCCAGCCGAGTGGGACGACGTTATGGCGGTGAATCTGCGCGGCCCGTTTCTGTTAAGCCGGCTCGTTTTGTCGGAGATGTACGAACGAGGTTCCGGCGCAATTTTGAACATTGTTAGCATTGCAGCCAAAGCTGCGTTCCAGTTGAATGCGCCGTACGCCGCCTCGAAAGCGGGCCTAATCGGTCTTACGCATACTCTGGCTGCCGAGGCAGCGCGCGAAGGCGTGCGCGTAAATGCCCTGAGTCCCGGCCCGGTTCCGGAAACGAAAATGTCGCAAGAATTGGGGCGTCAGCTTGCGGATTATTTCAAAGCGGATAGCGAACAGCTCTTCAAGCAGATGTTGCAGGGGATCTTGCAGGGGCGGCCGCAGACAACGGATGAAATTGCTTCTGCGGCCTTATTTCTTGTTTCCGATCAATCCAGCGCCATTACTGGGCAGACTCTGAACGTGGATGGCGGAATGGCTTTCTACTGAGTTCTTCCATCATGTTGTAGCCGCGCCGAGCGGAACGCGCGAGTACGCGAATTCCCAGCTCCGCAACATCCAGGCCTCGCTCGCCGATTGCTCCCAACATATAAGCAGCGCCGCCGAGAATCAGAATAGCGCCGAAGATAATGCCAAATAGCAATTCGGCGGCAAAAAGCTCACGCACAAAATAGATTTGAAAAAAGAAAAAAATCGCAACGGCGGATAGCAATCCCTTGCGGACTTTCGCCTTCGCCGCGATGCCAGCCAACAATGTTTGGAGCCGTCCCAGGACCGATGTCATGTGCCCTCACTTGCAGCAGTACGTGTAGAAGCAAGCAAGAGGCCAATTGGAACCCGTGTAAGTGCCTACAAATGCATAAAGGACAGGTCCTGCGAGGGAGATTGATGGGAAAAGAGAAAACGGTTTCCGCAAAGAGAACAGTTCGGACTGCACTGCAACTGCCGAATTTTGTTGCCTGTTTTCGGCTACAGTTTTTCCAGCTTGCCTTTTGTTTCGCCTAGGCGAAACAAGTTTCGAGCGAACTAACGCCCCTCAAATGGATAGCGATCTTGCGCTAGCACCGCATTCGCAACGTTCTGTCTCAGAGCGATTGTGTCGATGGGGGCGTGCTTTGCAAAGCGCCGCAACACGGCAAGTTGCGTGATCAGCGTATCGCCTTCGGCGGTAGCTGCCAGCGCAGTGCGTGCTTCCTTTTCTAGGCGATCCATTGCATCGTAAATAAAAGCGCGGGCGGCGTCGCGCATCACATGAGCTGCCTCACCCGGTTTTGCGGAGGCTTTCTGCGCGCGCCGCAGCGAAGACTCCATGGCGTACACATCCATCGCGATATTCGCCAAGGCCGCGACGATTTCCTGATGTTCCGCGAGTTGTTCGCGAAATCTTTGTACCGCGGTGCCAGCAGAAAGCAGGAATATCTTTTTGGCCTGCGCCAGGGAACGTTCCTCTTCGGCGAAAGGCCCAGATTCCGCCTCTTCGAATGACGGACCGGCCAGGAGTTCGTCAGCCAGCTTCATCGCGGCTGGAATTAGCGGCAAAATTCCGGCCATCGCTCGCTTCATCAGCATCTGAATGATCAGCATGCGATTAATTTCGTTGGTGCCTTCGAAAATTCGGTTCACACGGCTGTCGCGATATGCGCGCGCCACTGGATAATCCTCGTGAAATCCGTAGCCACCGAAGATCTGCACACCTTCATCCACGCAAAAGTCCACCGTCTCGCTGCCAATCACTTTGCTGATGGAACTTTCGATGGCATATTCTTCCAGAACTTGCATGGCTTGCTGCGTTTTGTCCGCTCCCGAGTTGGGATTTTCAACTCCCGCGTCGATCATTCCGGCAGAACGATAGATCATCGACTCCACGGCATAAATTCGAATAGCCATTTCGCCCAACTTCGCTTTGATCAGCCCAAAATCGCAGATGGGCTTGCCGAACGCAGTCCGCTCTTTGGAATACTTCGAGGAAGCTTCCAGTACTTTTTTCGAACCGCCCAGGCAATAAGCACCCAGCGAGAAGCGGCCCACGTTTAATGTATTAAACGCGACAATGTGGCCGCGTCCGGCGTCATGCAAGAGATTTTCTTTCGGTACTGGAGCGTTTTCGAAAAATATGGGCACGGTGGAGCTGCCGCGAATGCCCATTTTCTTTTCCTCTGCGCCGACTGAAAATCCAGGAGTGTTTCGTTCCACGATGAAGCAGGAAAATTTTTCGCCGTCAATTTTAGCGAACACGATGTAGAGATCGGCGAAACCACCGTTAGTGATCCACATTTTCTGCCCGTTCAGAATCCAATTTTTCCCATCGGGCGAAAGCACAGCTCGGGTGCGTGCCGCGAGCGCGTCCGATCCCGCTTGGGGCTCGGACAGGCAGTAACAGGAAAGCAGTTCGCCGCTCGCGATTTTCGGCAAATATTTCTGTTTTTGCGCTTCGGTGCCGAAATAAACAATCGGAATCGTTCCGATCCCAGCGTGGCCTCCATGCGAAACCGCAAAAGACGCGTAACCTGAAAGCTTTTCCGCCAGGACCGTCGCCGACACCTTGTCCAGGCCCGATCCGCCGTACGCTTCAGGGATCGCCCCTCCGAGAAGACCTATCTCGCCCGCCTTTTTCAGCATCTGCGCCATCAAACCCTCTTTGTGCTGTTCCAGGGCAGGGATTTCCGGCGTTAACTCCTTTTGGACAAATTCCTCGGCCGTTTGGCCGATCAAGCGTTGGTCGTCCGATAAGTCCGCGGGAGTAAAGATGTCTTCCGGCCGGCTGGAGGCAATTAAAAAGGCTCCGCCGCGATTCAGCGCCACTGAAACAGGTGTTGTAGCCATGATGCGTTCTCCTTTTTAAGAACTCAGGCGATAATTCAGAGTTTACGACAAAACGGGCGTGGCGATTAACTCTATTCTGGTGACTGCTATATCTGCTGAACTTCCCGGATATCCATTGTTGAACTGCAAGCCCGCGTGAATCTTATTGACAAATAAATTTGTCTTGACAGGACAATAATTCCATAGTGAAATTGGGGGCGTGAATATTGCAACCAGTACGGCAAAACCGGAACCTCACTGGGACCTGGTGGCTGAAATGCCTCGGGCGGCTGCGTTGCTGCATCCATTGCGACTGCGAATTCTTGGCTTGTTACGCGAGCCCGATTCGGCGGCGGGTGTTGCGCGCCGCCTGCGTATTCCCCGCCAGAAGGTGAACTACCACGTACGCGAACTCGCGCGAACCAGTTTCCTGGAGCGCGCCGGCCAACGCCGCCGCCGCAACATGATTGAACGCAGGTACCGGACGACGGCACAAGGCTACATTCTCTCGCCCGAGCTACTGGGAAAACTCGGCCTAGCGCTGCCGCAAGCAGAGGACGCGTTTAGCGCCGCCTACTTGCTCGGATTTCTAGCGCTGGCGCAATCCGAGCTTGGACAAGCGACTCGCGAAGCGGCGCAGCAGAACAAGCGCCTTGCAACATTGTCCGCCACATCCGAATTGCGCTTTGAAAGCGCCGAGCAACGCGCAAAATTTGCCGCGGAACTGCGCAGGGTCGTGCTTGAGACAGTCGGGCGCTGCGCTTCTCCCTACACGCGTGATGACGGCTCGCCGGGCAGCGGACGTCCCTACCGGCTGATTCTAGGTTGCTACCCCATTCCTCCGAAGTCAAAAGAACACGGAGCGCTTTGACCATGGCACAAGAAAAAACCTTCGATCATAAGGGACGAATGATTCGCGCTGAGATTGAAACGTCTGCAACTCCGCAGCAAGCGTGGGAGGCTTGGGCGAATCCCGAAAAAATTGCCCAATGGTTCACAGACCGCGCGAGCGGAGAAGCAAAGCCCGGTGGAACGATGACCTGGTTCTTCGACAAGTTCGGCTACGCGCTTCCTTATACGGTCGTTGATGCGGAGCCCGGCAAGCTTCTCGTACTGAAGTGGGAGCCACCGCAGGGCGACACTGGAATTTTGGAAGTTCGTATAGAGCGGCAAGGCGGAACAACCCTGGTAAAACTCATCAACTCGGGCTTTCGTGAAGGCGCTGCGTGGAACGACGAGTATGAAGGCGTAGCGTCTGGTTGGAAAATGGCGCTCGCCATCCTGAAGCACTATCTCGAAAATCATTTTGCGCGCAGCAAGACGGTGATTCTTGTTCTGCGCCCTGCTTCGTTCAATTACGACCAGCTTCGCGAATATTTTCTCGACGAACCAAAGCTGGCGCGCTGGCTTACGACTTCCAGCTCGATCGGAAAAGTTGGCGATTCTTGCGAGCTAAAACTGCGTGACGACGGGACGCTGCACGGACAAGTGCTTGCAGTTACGGAACGCGAAGTTACAGTTTCGTGGAAAGAAATCGGTGGCACGCTTGAGCTGAAAGCATTTGCCATGGGCTCTCAGAGGATGCTCGGCGTGCGTGTGTTTAGCTGGCGGCTGAACGAGTCAGAAACGAAAAAGATTGAAAGCCAGATCGAAGCAGCTGTGGACCGTTTATCAGTGTCCTTTCCAGTCGATAGTGCGCCGAACCCTTGAGAAAAAGCCTTCGGAGGGTAAGTTGTGAGCGAAGCTAAGCCTGCGCCAGAAGCTGTAAGGATTGAAAAGCAAATCGAAATTGCCGCGCCGGTAGAGACGGTTTGGAACGCGCTCGTCGACGGAACAGAGCTTTCGCGCTGGTTTCCATTGGAGGCCAGCGTTGAGCCAGGAAAGGGCGGCAAAATTTCTCTTTCTTGGGGACCGGAGTGGACGGGCACGGCGGACATTGAGGTATGGGAGCCCAACCATCGCCTGCGTTCGGTTCAGATGGTGGCGGGCCAGCCGGTCACGGTGGACTGGACCGTCGAGTCGCGCGATTTACAACAAGCTAACCGGGCGCAACGGAATTTTCTCTGAAGATGCCGCCCACATTCTGCGTCAAGGCGAGCACTACTCAATGCACGCCGGTAGCGGAGAATTGTGGACCGGACGCGCGGAATTCATTGTTCTCTCGCGCGGCTTTTGCGTCAGCGTGGATTCGTTAAACAATGCGCTTGCCTGGTTGTCGATTGAAGGCGCTAAAGCGCCACACGACGTGCAATTCTGGTTTTCGATTTACGGGCTCCCTGCGTCGAGCGTAAGTGAAATAGAGAAAAGTTGGAATCAGAACTTAAAAATGCTTCTTGCAACATAACGGAGACGAGATGGGAAATCCGATAGTTCCCTTCGAAATCGGTTGCCGCGATATCAAGAAAACTCAGGAATTCTATTCCGGCTTGTTCGATTGGAAATTCGAACCAAATGGGTCTAGCCGTAATAATCAACCCAGGCGAAGGCGTGAATGGACACATCAACGCGCTGGGCCACGAACCGCACCGCTACACTATTTTTTACGTTCCAGTCGACAATGTGCCAACGTATCTGGACCAAGCAGCGGCGCTAGGCGGCAAAACTTTGGCGCCGGTTGATATTTCATATGGAACATTCGCATGGATGCAGGATCCGGAAGGAAACACGATCGGTTTGTTCAAGCGCTCAATGTAGCTGCATCACTCGGTATCATTCTTAATTTTGAATAGAGGAGAAGTGTATGAGAAGAATGAGACAGATTATGAAAATTGTGGCAATTGCGTCGGCATTCATAATCGTGGCGGGCGCGCAGGAACCTTCGGAACAAAAGAAGCCCGCGACACAAGAAATAAAGGCGCCCAAGCCCGGCCCGGAGATGGAGCGCATCAAGTTCTTGATCGGACGTTGGAATACGGATAGTGAATACGAAAAAACGCCCATGATTCCAGAAGGAGGGAAGTCCACGGGCTGGTATGAAGCGCGACTCGGTCCCGGAGGATTTTCGATCATCGCAGATTTTGAGGAGAGCGGCCCGATGGGACCGGAAATCGGGCACGAAGTAATTTCCTGGGATCCTAAGCAAGAAGCTTACATGGTGGTCACTGTTGGAAATGCTTTTCCGGGAGCGGTCATAGGAAAGTCCCGCTGGCAAGGCGACAAGCTCGTCACGCAGTCCGAATTCATCGAGAACGGAACGACCATGCACCTTCGCAGCGAGTATTCCGATATCAAGGACCACTCGGCGCGCATTGAAGAGTTCGTGCAGGTTGGGGACAGTCCGGCCCAGTTATTGTGGAAATCGTACGCAGTGAAAAAATAACGCTGACAGTTGGGATTAAGTAGCGCGCTCGAAAATTCCTGCTGCGCCCATGCCTCCGCCAACGCACATGGTAACCAGACCGTAGCGCGCATTTCGTCTTTCGAGTTCGCGCAGAATCGTAGCGGTGAGTTTGGCGCCAGTACAACCGAGCGGATGTCCCAGCGCAATAGCTCCGCCGTTCACATTCACGCGCTCTGGATCTAATCCAGCCAGTTTGATTACGGCCAGCGCTTGCGCGGCAAACGCTTCGTTGAGTTCAATCACATCGATTTGATCCAACTTCAATCCCGCGATCTTCAAAGCCTTTGGAATTGCGTACACCGGACCGACACCCATTTCTTCCGGCAGGCAGCCCGCCGTTGCAAATGCCAGAAAACGTGCAAGAGGCTTCAATCCCAACGCGCGGGCGCGCTCCGCGCTCATTAGTAACGCAGCCGCAGCGCCATCACTCATCTGCGAACTATTCCCCGCGGTCACTACTCCGTGCGCGTGAAAGGCAGGCTTCAATTTGCCGAGAACTTCGAGCGAAGTATCCGAGCGAGGGCCTTCATCGGCGTCAAACGTAATCTTCACAGCTTTAGGCTTTGCCCCATTCGATGCGCCGTTTTCGAAAGCCACGTAATTTACTTCTACCGGTGCCGTTTCATCTTTAAATTTTCCAGCGGAGATAGCAGCGAGCGCCTTTTGATGGCTCGCAAAAGAAAATTCATCCGCTTGCTCCCGGGTAATGCCATATTTCTTGGAAAGATTTTCGGCAGTAAGACCCATGCCAAGGTAGGCGTCCGGATATGAATCCATCAGCGAAGGGTTAGGCGAAATTTTGTTGCCTCCCATAGGAACCATGCTCATCGATTCTGTGCCACCGGCAACGGCAACGTCTCCCTGTCCAGACATAATTCTTTCCGCGGCCAGAGCGATAGCTTGAAGTCCGGAGGAACAAAAGCGATTGATCGTCATGGCAGAAGCTTCGACCGGCAAACCCGCGCGCAACGACGCTATTCGCGCCACATTCATTCCCTGTTCAGCTTCCGGCATGGCACAGCCAAGAATCACATCTTCAATTTCTTTCAAGTCGAACCCTGGTACGCGAGCGATCGCTTCTTTGATCACCAATGCAGCCAAATCGTCAGGACGCGTGGCGCGCAGCGTTCCCTTCGGCGCCTTGCCCACCGGCGTCCGCACCGAACTTACAATCACGGCTTCGCGCATGAATCACCTCGATATATATAGAACTTTAACCGATTTTATATTGGATGCCTAAACGATAAAAAGGAAACAGCGCGGAAGCATTCCGCGCCGTTTCAATCCCAGGAAAAACTCGAAGAAAACGAATTATCTGCGGAATTTGATGGTTACCAACATCTGAACGGAAACAGGCTGGCCGTCGAGCTTGGATGGCTCGTACTTCCATCGGCTCAGCGCGTCAAGCGCAGCCTGGCGAAGCACGACAGGACCTGAAACCACGTCCACGCGCGCCACGTGTCCAGTCTTGTCGATTGTCGCTCTAACGACAACGTCACCTTGTGTGTTGGATTGCTTAGCGAGGGCCGGATAGATCGGCAAAGTGGAGGACAACAGCCGAGGCTCCTTCACCTCACCGCCAATTTTCACTGGACCGTCCGGCCTAAGCTCCGGCGCGGGCGGCGATGCCATACCGGATGAACCAATTCCAGTCAGCGCATTATTTTCCGACGCGGGCGGAGGCGCCACCGCCTCAAAGGTCGGAGCAGCATCCGCTTGTCCCCCAGCGGTGCGTTGTGAACTCACTGGATGTGAATTTAAAGTCGCGTTCATCATGTCGTTCGTTACGCGAGGCTCGCTCTGCTTCGCGGACGCGCCGGTATGGTTGACAGAAACCGGAGCATCATGCGTCTCAACCGGCGCGTTGCCGTTGACGACTATCGAGGGGCGTACGCTTGCCGCTGTTTCGCGGCTTGAATTCGCAGACGGCGAAGAAGAAGTTGGGCTGGACACCACGGGCAGGGCGGTGTTCGCAGCAATTTCGTTAGCGGGCTGAGTCACAACCGGCCGGTTCGACGGGTTCACGCTGCGATTCGAAGACGGACCTCTGAAATAAATCATGCCTCCAACTCCAGCGGCGAACAACACGGCGATGCACGCGGCGATTAACATCCAGTTGTTGCCGGGCCTGTGCTCGGCTGAAGTCGTGTCTGAAGAGGACAAAATCGATTCGCTTACAACGGCGGACTCCGCGTGACTTACGTTGAGCCTCGCGCCTCCAGATAGACTGCCGAAGGTGCTGCGCACAGGGGCTGAAGAAGAAAGCGCTGCCACCGGCGCAGCTTCGGCCGTTGATTCAGGCGCGGAAGATGCAAACACAGTATCGGCCGGCAAATTTGTCGATGGAATTGCTGGTGGAACTTGGACGGGAGCGGCAGCCGGAAACTCAACAACGCTACTCGAACTTGATTTCACTTGGGCCGCTGGTTTCGTCACAACTTCCAAGCGCGGAGTGACCGGAGCGGCCGGCTCTGCCGTGATCGTCGTAGCGGCCGGCTGCACTTCCTCCTGCGAACCAATGGAGATAAACGGCGCCGCGAGTTTCCGAGCTGCGTTGACAGGCGACGTGATCGTTGGCGGCTTCACAGCGGGCGAAAATGATTCCGGTTCAACTGGTTTCTGCACCACGGGCTCGGGTGCAGGAGCCGGCGCCCACGAAATCTCGGAAGCGGGCGCAACTGGGGCCATCTTGATTGGAGTAGGCGTCTCAACGGCTGTTGCCTGCGCAGGTTTACCCGGCGCGGGCCCGTCTGAAGGGAAATAAACATTCCAATAGCCCGGCTGTTTGTGGGTGAATTCAACTTCAACATAGCCTTGTAGATTCGAAAATGTTCGAACTTTTACCACACGGCAAATCGCGTCCTGCCGCGTTTTCTGATTCGTGACCACCAACATTTGCCCAACGGTGACAGTTGTGGACATCCGTATCACAGCGCCCTGCGGAAACACGATCATTGTGCTGGTCTGTTCCTCAAAAGGTTCGGTGTGCGGCGTAACATCGCGCGCCACTTCGGTTATGCGCGAGCCGTGCACCTTTACGGGAACTTCCAACGAAACAGCGTCGGCGCGCAAGTGTCCAGCGGGGTGTTCCGTCTTCGCCGCAGTGCCGCTTTTCAATTTATTCGTATCAGTGGCGAAGTTTGTAACTTCCAGTGTGTCTTTCGTTAGTGGCGCCATGGTTGTGCCGGCGGTAGGCCGTTTCCCCCAAGAAAATGAAATTTCCTATCGATATATGCATTTTTGGAGGTCGTACCATAGGCGGCAATGGGACTTTGGTACTAACGGTGAACTTTTTAGACACTTATGGGCTGATGTGGAACTTCTATCTCAGCGAGCGGGCGCCAGACGTTTTCGATACTGCTCGTAGAGATGTTTGTGCCGGTTGTCCGTGCTGGTGAGCTGGCCTTTGATAAAAAGGTAACGAACTTCCGTTTGAATTTCGAGCGGGTCTCCAGTCGTCACGATCAGGTTCGCCAGTTTTCCCGGCTCGATGGTGCCGAGTTGGTCCGCAAGTCCGAAGATTTGTGCGGCGTTCAACATCACGGCTTTCAAAGCTTCATCGTGTGATAAGCCATAGCCCACAGCGGTTCCCGCATATTGCGGGAGTCTGCGCGAGAAAGACGTGCCGAAACTGGAGAATGCAAATTGAATTCCAGCCGCGTTTAATTCAGATGGCTGGGTCATAGGCTTATCGTACGCAGTGTCTTCTTGTTCTGGCAGCCTCTCGGTAGGGCCGAGAATTACAGGAATCTTTTTCTCTTTCAGAAGGTCCTTCACTTTCCAACTCTCCGCGCCGGAAGCGAGAATCATTTTAAGATTTTGCTTGGTGCAAAAGTTGATTGCGTTGCGAATGTCGCGAGCTTCGTCTGCCACAACCAAGACGGGAAGTTTGCCCTCAACCACCGGAATCAGCGCTTCGAGTTTTAAATCGCGCACAAAAAGATCGGGCGAACCTTTTTCTTTCGCCTGCGCATAATGGCGAGCCCGCGTTAGCCAATCGGAAAGCTGGTTAACCGACTTGTCGTACTCCTTCTTCGCATCCTCATAGGGTTTCTCCTTCATGCTGAATGTTGAAAAATCAAACGAGCTCGTTTGTATCGAGGGCCAGTTCAGCACCATCGCAACCGAGGGATTGATTTGCATTTCCCCCATGGTCCACCCGGCCAAATTGAACGCGGAAGCTTGGCCTGCAATGATTCCGCTGCTTTGCGAATCAAAGCCGCCAACACCCGGCGCTGAGATCACTTCGGTGATCCCACTCGCGCGCGTTACCGGAATATGCGCAGACGCAGGATTCACCGCCGTCGCAGCGATCAGCTCGGGATTAAAATCACCAAGCTCGTTGGCATCTACAGTCGCGCTAACCGCTCCAACCTCGTTCAACCCAATCTGAGTGATGGGATCGAACATTCCCGGGTAAACTTCCAGCCCCACCGCATCGATCACTTGCGCGCCTTCCGGAATTGCGATGTCTGCGCCTACGGCAGCAATTTTCCCGTCGCGAATCACCACGACGCCTTTTTCAATCGGCGGCTCGGCTAACGTGTAAATCTTCGCGTTCTTGATCGCGTAAACGCTGGCAGCCCGCTGCGACCAAAGTGGAAACGCCAACAAAAGCACCAACAACAATGCGATTACTTGATACGTGGCGGCTCGAATGCGAAGCACTTTGTTCATCAGCTGCCTCCTGCGACGGCGGCTGCATTGTCTTCGCTATTTTGAGGATGCTTCTTTCTCTGGTCTGGCTTTTTCTCCGGGTTAGCGTCCAGTTTATCGCTCGCTTTCTTCTCTTCCGACGCCTTCTTTTCCTTGGCCAGCAAGTCTTGCTTCTCTTTTCCCAGTGCGGGACGCGCCGCGATATCCTTCTCCCGGTCAAAATAAACTTGTCCATCGATCAACGTTTTCTGCACCACCGCATAAACGCTCAAAGGATCGCGATTGAAGATGGCCAAGTCCGCATCTTTGCCCACCTCAATCGAGCCCACTCGATTGTCGATGCCCAGTTGGATCGCGGGATTCAGTGTGACCAGCTTCAATGCATCATTCGCAGAGAGGCCGCCGTATTTCACGCTCTTGGCCGCTTCCTGATTCAGGTGCCGCGCTTCTTCCGCATCATCGGAGTTGACCGAAACAACTACGCCGCGCTCCGTCATCAGCGCTGCGTTATAAGGAATCGCGTCGAAAGCCTCCATCTTATAGGCCCACCAATCCGAGAAAGTAGATCCACCGGCGCCGGAGGCGGCGATTTCATCCGCTATTTTGTAGCCTTCCAGGACGTGTTGGAACGTGCGAACCTTGAAGCCAAATTCATTGGCCACGCGGATCAGCATCAGGATTTCGTCGGCGCGGTAGCAGTGCGCGTGAACGTAGCGCTTCCCTTCCATCACCTCCACCAGCGGCTCGAGTTTTTCGTTCCTGCGAGGTGGGAGTAGATCCTGATCTCCGGCTGCTTTTTTCCGGTTGTAGTCGTCCCGCTGTTTTTTGTATTCGCAGGCCTCGATGAAAGCCTCGCGAATGGTTTCTTCTACTCCCATACGCGTCGCAGGATAGCGAGGCTCCACTCCGGGCGGCGGCGCGAAATTCGAACGTTTTGGATTTTCTCCCAAGGCAAATTTAATTCCAGGCAACGCGCCTTGAAATGGCAACTCACTCGCCGGTTTGCCCCAACGCAGCTTGATGACAATCGTCTGACCGCCAATCGGGTTCGCGCTGCCGTGAAGGATGTTTGCGGTAGTCACTCCACCCGAAAGATCGTCATAAATGCTTATATCGTCCGGATTCAACACGTCGGCAATATTCGCCATGGACGAAACCGAAACGCTGCCTTCGTTCACGCTGCCGTCCACAGCGATGTGCGAGTGGCAATCGATAATTCCCGGCATCACGTATTGCCCATTCGCGTCGATTACGATCGCTCCGTCCGAAGCTTTAACATCCGTGCCGACCGCTGCAATTTTTCCATCACGAATCAGGATGGAACCGTGCTCGATATTTCCATGCGTAATTGTAAGGATCGTGGCGTTCTGAATTAAAATAGCGTTATTGGTTTGGACGCTGTAACCCTGAGCGCGGACGCAAAGCGGCGCAAAGGTCACAAACAGAATCAGCGCAAGCAGTATGCGGACCTTCATCGGCCCACCCCCTCTTCGCTTGCTGAGTGTCTCGGCTGTGAACTGGGAGCGCTATCCGCTTTGTGGTCGCCAGGCTTTTCTCCGGGAGATTCCTCGTGGATTTCGAACCAGCGCCCATCCACAAATACATGCTTCACTTTGGTTTTCTCATGGAAGAGATCGCCGTCAGTCACGATTAGATTTGCAATTTTCCCCTGTGCGATACTTCCCATGCGATCGCCGACGCCAAGAATTTCAGCCGCATCCACTGTGAACGCGCGTAGAGCCGCATCGGGAGGCAATCCGGCATCGACCGCTTTCTTGGCGTTCTTGAAAATGTCCTTCGGCGTGGAAAGCCCTCCAGAGTAAAACGCAAACTTCACTCCAGCTTTTGATAGCGCGGCAGGCGACGAAGGCGCGCGATCGCGGAATCGCAATTCGCGCAAAGTTTGTTCGGCATCGGGATCGGCATCCTTCGCACGTTCGGGCCATTTCAAGCTCACCAATACAGGCATCTTTTTGGCCGCGAGCGCGCCCGCCACTTCGTATCCTTGCTGTCCGCCATAAAGTACGGCGTTAATCTTCCACTCATCGGTCAAACGCAACGCCCGTAGGATTTGGACCGAATTGTTTGCCGGCAGCAGAATGATTTCTTTGTCGCGCACTCCGCGAGCGATCACTCGCTCGGTGCGGTCGTACGGCAGGCGCTCCAATTTTGTCACATTGGATTCATAAACGGGCTCGGCTTGCGCGTACCAGTTGGAATCGTCAAAGACCTGGCGAACGTAAGCAATAGAGCCCATCAGCGAATCCGGGAATCCCCACCAAGCTCCAATCGGTTTGAACGAAATCGGCAATGTCGCCATCGCTTTTACGACGTAATCGCCTGAACGATCTCCGGCCAGGTCGATCACAGTCGCTTGCCCGGGGAAAATTCCTCCATCGGGAACAGTCAGCGTGGTGGTGAAACCAGCGTTGCGCCAGGTTTCGATTCGCTTGTCGTCTGTTTTTAATTCGTCGGCAGCCACCCGCCACGGGGATGATCCGGGCCGGTCTTCAGGACCTTTTGCAATTTCCCCGGAGGGCGCAGCTCGTCTTCTTCCGCGCCCTGTCGAGGTAGTCTCCGAACTTTCTTCCTTGGGCAGGCCAAGGTCCGTGCCGGCATCGATCAGGCCGGGATAAACGGTCAAGCCCTTGCCATCGATTACCCACGCTTCCGGTGGAACCGTTACCTTCGCGTCCACAGCTTGAATCAAGCCTTTTGCGATAACAACCGTTCCGCTATCGATCACCGAGCCGGTTCCTGTCACAATCCGCGCATTCACTACGGCGAAGTAGCGCGGCCCGCTTCGGTCACCTCGCGCGGAAAACACTGAACCAATCAGGCCAGCGATACACAACCCGACAACGACGGCACACACCTGTCGAAATTTGAAGCGATCCCGCACGCTACACCTCTCAATTCCTCGGTGAAACTATGTAAGCGCTAGAAGAAAGCGACTGATGCTAATGGCAAGGGTGGACAAAATCAAGAAAACTCGCGCACAAAAAATCACATGCTTTTGCTATCAAATCGAAGAATAGCCGCCGTACCAACGTCTCGGCGCGGTTTTGCAACTTGAGTTGCGGCTGAGCACGGCTCACACGACCTAGAATTGCAAAGCCATCGTCCCGGTCATAACGCGAAGAGGATCCATCTCCACAAGCAGTATGGTATTTGCGTCAACGACGTAATACGACAGCACGTTCGTCTCGAACTTATGAGCAAGAGTCAACGGATTGCCGCGACCGTCGATGCCCACGATTGCGATCGCACTGGCAGACGTGAGCGGCTCACCAGAAATCAAATTTCCGCTATTGGCGACATCGTTGATGTCCGCGGTTCCCGTAACCGCACCGGCGCTGGCAGTGGTCACCTGCCCCTCAATGTCCTGTTCTCCCCCATCATTCAGCCCCACTCCTGTCAGGTTTAGCGCGAAGCTTCCTTGCGGCACGGCCGCTCCCGTTTGCGTGTACGATATTCCAGATCCCACACCCACGTTCGAATCGGTTTCTAATAAGAAAGCGCCCGTGGATGGCAGCCCGCTTGCCGTCGTGTAGTTGAAGAGATAGGCGGCAAATTGATAATCGGTGCCGCTGGTTAAATTAATAGCTAATTCAATTTGTCCCGTGTTCGCGTTAACCGAAGGACTCGCCGAAGAAACATTCGTGCCGCTGGTCGGCGGACTCGTCAGCGTGCCGTCGTCGTTGAGATCCAATACGCCAGTCCCGGAGCTTCCGAATGCCCCACCCATTCCGTACGTATGCCCGCTGGTGTTAACTCCCTCGACAGTGAATGCTTGATTTCCGCTCATGTTCACGGTTGTAGCCGGGGCGGTGTAGAAATCGCCGCCGAGCGCCGCAACCGAATCGCTTTCCACCACCTTCAAGTGCGTATTATCGACAACGTAGTAAACGAAATTGAGTGTTCCGGGAATCCCACTGTTGGCCCCCAATACATCTTCAAATGATGGGCAATTCAGCGTCAGCGTTCCGCGTCCCGTGGATGGATCTGGCATAGTGAATCCGCCCTGAAGTTCCGAGTCGGTGACGTTCGTGGGTGTAGTTGTAGCGCCGCTGTCATTCAAATCGAGTATGCCGCTGCCCATTGGGAATGTGTCGTTACCATTCGCGAACACTCTTCCCGCAGTTCCTGTGCGGTGACCTTTTGCATCGACGCCCGATAAGCCGAAAGCGTAATTGCCCAGGGCGAACGCTTCGCCGAATTGCTCTGGATTCTGCTGATCGATGGTTCCACTTCCAGATGCGCTCTTATCGAAGCGAATCGTTACAGCATGCTGGTTTGACGTCAGCACGAACTGCCAGACGACTCCCGTTCCCTGCCCGGTGGTGATGGTTGCTGTGGTTCGCCCATCCGGACCAACTGTGTAGGTGCTCGGGCTGATGGAAGTGCTCGTTGGACCAGTTGCTCCACTGGTGTTGATGTCCTCCGTTCCTCCGGTGATATTTCCGTTTCCGTCGGCGACGAAACTTCCCGCCACGAAAAGAAAACTTGATCCATTATGAGCGCTATAAGAAATCGCGTAAGGTTGCGTGTTCGCCCCGTTAGCGAGCGAGTTCAAGGACGCGTTCGAAAACAATATCGTCACCGTGGACGTTCCGGAATTTCCTCCAGACATCGCGGTGATGGTAACAGTGCCGGGGGGCGGAGGACTCAGTGGGGCGGTGTACAGCCCGCAGTTGGTAGCGCCGTTTGTAATCGTGCCGGGATTCGCCGACAAATTTGACGTTACTGACCAAGTGGTCGAAGCGCAACCCGCAGGTGAAGTGAATTGCTGCGTTGCGCCGGCAGGTACTGCAACCGCAGCAGGGCTCACGGCGACGGGCTGCGTTGCCACAACGTTAATTGTGATCTGAGGGCTTGCGTTCGAGCCGGATACCGCTTGAATGGTGTCAGTCTCTGTGGCACCGGGCGCGGTAAACAATCCGGCGCTGGAAATAGTTCCGGTGCCGCTCACCACATTCCACGTTGGTGCGAGAACCATTGCTCCGGAATATGCCGTAAATTGCGCGGTAGAATTTTCAGATATGGTGGCGCTGCCTGGATAAACCGTGATTCCGCCAACAACCGGAGGCTTCGAGCCGCCGCTGCTGCTCGATCCGCACGCCGTTACTAAAAGCGCCGCGGCCATAGTCACGGCTAAAATTGAAAACGTCACAAACTTCTCGCGCCTTACAAAACCCTTCATCATTTTCCCTCGATCCTTATTTTCTATTGCCGTTCTCGCCGCAGAGAGTTTCAGGTGGGTGCCACAGCCCGTTTTGAATTCTAAGTAATGTCCAGGCGTTAGATTCCGTCAGCCGCGAACTGGTTTCCCGCCATTTCTGACAAACTCCAAAAGTTGGACAATTTGTCCGGCCAATCCGATTCGCTCAATTTCGTAATGGTTTGCCCGTCTTCAGTGTGTGCGCCACGCGCTCCTGAGTTTTGCGCTGGCCGCACAGGCTCACGAAAGCTTCGCGCTCTAGGTCGAGAACATATTGTTCGGAAACAGTTTGCGGCGACGTGATTCCGCCACCGGCCAGAATAAAGGCAAGCTTCCGCGCGATTACACCATCGTATTCGCTGGCATATTCTCCGCGCACGAGCATATGAATCGCGAGCTTCGCAGCGGCAAGAAACTCCTCGCCAAGCACTGGGATTTGCGCAGGTGGCCGTGGATGATAGCCAGCGCGCACCATAGCTAGCGCGGTTTGTTTTGCGTCAGCTACTTGCCGATCGCGATTCATGGCGATCCGGTCAGACGGCCGCAGAAAACCGAGCGAGCGCGCTTCCTCTCCGCTGCTGGACACTTTGGCCATCGCGATCGTTTCAAATACGGGCTTGAGCGCGTGGAACAAATCCAGATTCTCGCCGCCGGCGGAGCGCTCGTTCGCGCGAATCAGCATTTCCTTCGTTCCGCCACCGCCCGGAATTAATCCGACGCCCGCTTCCACCAGACCGATATACGATTCGGCGGCTGCGTGAATCCGCGCCCCATGCAAACTGATCTCGCATCCTCCGCCCAGAGCCATGCCCTGCGGCGCAACGACCACTGGCCGGGACGCGTACTTGATGGCCATGTTCACGCGCTGGAACTGGCGAACGGCCATGTGAATGTCCTCCCATTCTTGCTCTTGCGCGCTGATCAAAAGCAGCATTAGGTTCGCGCCGACCGAAAAGTTGGGGGCTTGGTTCGCAATCACCATGGCCTCGAACTCGGAATCCAGCCGCTCGATTCCTGCGTGAATCATGGCGACGATGTCTCCGCCAATTGAATTCATCTTCGAATGGAACTCGCAGCAAAGAACTCCGTCACCGAGGTCGATCAGACTCGCCCCGGAATTGCTTTGCACCACTGGCGTGCGCTTTTCCAGCGATTTCAAAATAATAATTCCCGGCGGCTCTTCCACCGGCTTCAGTGAAGACGTTGCGAGATCAAAATAAAGCGTGTCGCCCTTTTCCGATTCGTAAAAAACTTTCTTTGCAGAATTGAGTACTTTGACAACCAGTAACGGCATTCCCTTGCCGTCGCGGTCCATGGCCTTCGCCATTCGCTCCACGTCAATCGCGTTCCACATTTCGAACGGACCCAGCTCCCACCCGAATCCCCAACGCATCGCGCGGTCTACATCCACAATACTGTTTGCGATTTCAGGAATTCGCCGCGCCGCGTACAGGCAGGTCTCGCTTAATCCGTTCCACAGAAACTGATTGGCCTTATCGCCGGTTTTGCCTTCGAGCGCCGGGCCCACTAGTGCGCGCAATCTTTCGCGTGTGTTCTCAATGCCTTTCCCGGCTTCGATGGAACCGAACTTCGCCTTCTGGCGCGGACGGTATTCCATCTTGTGCCAGTCAAGCGTCAGGATTTCCGATTCGCCGCCTTTCTTCACGCGCTTGTAAAAACCGCTGCCTGTTTTTTCGCCCAGCCAACCACGCGCGAGCATGTCTTCCACTAGCTTGGGCACTCGATACATCTCGCGGGATTCGTCGTCAGGAATATTTTCGTAAATATTCCGTACCACGTGGACCAGAACGTCCAGTCCCACCAAATCCGCGGTGCGAAATGTAGCCGATTTTGGCCAGCCCACTGCCGGCCCGGTACACGCGTCCACTTCTTCGATCGTCATGTTCAACGCTTCCATCTGGCGCAGCGCATTCAGCATGGAGAAAGTACCGATACGGTTGGCGATGAAATTCGGCGTATCTTTCGCCACCACCACGCCCTTGCCCAGTCGCAGATCGCAAATTTCTTCCAATGATTGCAAAACTTCAGGCTTCGTCTTCGGCCCCGGAATCAGCTCGACCAGCTTCATATACCGCGGCGGATTGAAGAAATGCGTGCCGGCCCAATGCTGCTGAAAATCCTCCGAGCGTCCTTCGGCAATCAGCTTAATAGGGAGACCCGAAGTGTTCGACGAAACGATGACGCCTGGTTTCCGAACGGTTTCAACCCGCGAGAAAAGGCTTCGTTTGATCTCCAGATCTTCGGCGACCGCTTCAATGATCCAATCCACCTCGCCGCAGCACGCCAGGTTGTCTTCCAGATTTCCGGGAGTTACCAGTCGCGCTGTCTCAGGCGTGAAAAATGCCGCAGGCCGCGACTTCTTCGCCGCTTCCAAACCCGCGAGAACAATCCGATTGCGAACCACCGGAGATTCCAGCGTCAAGCCTTTACGCTTCTCTTCCGCAGTCAACTCTTTGGGGACGATATCGAGCAGAAAACAATGCATGCCCGCGTTCGCCAGATGTGCCGCGATCCGCGAGCCCATCGTTCCAGCGCCCAGCACGGCCGCCTTTTCGATACGGTGTTTCAGCATCCTCGACAGCTCCCAAAATGCGAAGTTGAGGTTACAAAGCCGGAAACCAAGGGTCAACCCAAAAAACCCGGCACCCGATAAGTGCGCTACAGTGTCCTATAGAAGTAGGGACGCTACAAATGGGAACCACTTCCAAATGGTTTGGGAAGGCCATTCGCGGCCTGCGTTCATTCGCATATAGCACCGGACGCCGCCCCAAAGTAGGGGTCGCGCTGGGCGGCGGATTCGCTCGCGGCATTGCGCATATCGGCGTCCTGCGCGTGTTGGAACAATATGAAATTCCCGTCGACTACATCGCTGGTACCAGCGTGGGCGCCTTAATAGCCGCAGCGTACGCCAGCGGAACTTCGCTCGACGAAATGTCGCGACAAGGCACTCTCACGCGCTTCCGCGATTTCGGCCGCTGGACCCTTTCCCGCATGGGCATGGCTTCCAACGAGCGTCTCGAAGATTTCCTCCACCGTTTTACGGAAGCGAGAAATTTCAGGCAGATGAGAATTCCGCTGGCAATCGTTGCCACTGACCTGCTCACCGGCGAATCCGTCCATTTCACCAAAGGAGAAATTAGCCCCGCGCTCCGAGCTTCTTGCGCCTACCCCGGGCTTTTCCTTCCGGTGGAACACGACGGCCATTTTCTGGTGGACGGATTTTTAACGGAGCAAGTGCCTGCGCCCGCCGTCCGCGAAATGGGAGCGGAGGTGGTTATCTCGGTTCACCTGGAGCCCGGCCTGCTGGATACGAAGCCGCGCAACACAATCGAAGTCATCAGCCGCGCTTTTTCGATCATCCAAACCGTCGCGAACCAACCCTGGCGCGGCATGACGGACGTACTCATCGAACCCGGCGTGCACCATGTCCTCTGGGATGAGTTCGTCAAAACTCCGCAACTGATTGCCGCAGGCGAAGAAGCCACCCACGCCGTCATGCCTCAGATCAAAGCCGTATTGGAAGGCGACCCAGTGAAGATCGAAGCCGAACGGGAAGCATCTCGGGCGGCCAAGGAGATTTAGGCAGCTCGTGAGGCGCGGTCTCCCGGTTCAAATCCTGCTAACTATCCCTGCGATTTCTCGTCAAATTAATTGTGAAGAGCCGAATCTCTAGTGCGGTGACCGCTGCAACGCCCCAGTCATACGTAAGAGAGTTCGGCTCTTCTTTCCCAGGAAAATACTCCCTAATTTCATAGTCCGCAAATCCGAATTTCAAGAGGAAAACTGGTTTACTAGGATGATCGGGCGAGTTTGCAAAAATAGGTCATCCAGCCGAGCGGATTTCCACGGTTACTGGCTTGCCATTTCCTTTGCCGCGTTTCGTAGCCCATTCGCCAATCGCCGCGGCAAGCCGCGCCGGGTCAACGTTCAGCCCGGCTTCGAGCGTTCCCTCGCCAGTCGGCAAAGTGTCATCGAACTCCGCCGAGCCTGTAAAATTTCGCATACAAAAACTGTCCAGCCACTCCAAAGGGGCCGCTTTTCTCTCGCCGTCCACTAATACGTCTACCCGAAGTTTTCGCGCAAACATTCCGCCGCAAGTATAACATCGAGCCAAATAGACCAGCCTTCCACGCCTCACAGAGCGGAAGAGGGTAGCGGCTCTGCAAAATGTGAATGCACCGGCACAGTCCATTGCCTGGCCTGAGCAATGCAAATGAAATGCAAAATCATAAAAAGCGGTACGGCAAAGGTTGGAATCAAACTCAGTGGCAGCGCAGTCATGGCGCTAGTCGCGATCCCGTGAGGAGAAATTAGCCGGGAAGTCGTGCCCATCGTCACCGCTATCACCAAATCGGAAATTCCGAGCACTTGCCACAGGATGAAGCTTTTGTTGTGCTCCGGCTTGGCAAGCGTCATCGCCACTAGCGGCGCTGTCAATCCAATCGCAACGTCGCCCCATCCGGCTGGCAATGCAAAAGCGCCCGGCACGATCCTGTACGCATACAAGACGAGAAATACGTAACCGGCTATCCTCCAAGATTGCACCATGGTCAAAAGGCGCGGGTTCAAAGACTGAGTAAACCGGCGAAATCTTTCCGAAGCTGCCGACCACACGGCAAACACGATGATCGGCGTCAAGGCCGCCAGCCCGAGTAAGATGGGTGGACGAGAAGGGTTAAGGCTGAATATTTTCATGCCCGAAGCCAGAACACAAAAAATAAACCAGGCGACGATCAGCGAGGCAGTTAGCTTGCCATATTGTGCGTTTGTCATAACCAGTCTCCTTTATTCCGTAGCTACTTTCGTCACTTCGTTAGTCAACTTCAGAAGATTGTCCCAGCCATCCATTCCAAACTTGCGGCGCAACCGCGCTTGAACCTTTTCCCAACGCGGCACTGCCCGCTTAAGTTGCGCTTCGCCCGCCCAGGACAAGCGCAGCAAGCGTTCACGCCTGTCCCTGCCGCGGCGGATTGCAATCCACCCGTTCCGGAGTAGGATCTCCAATGTCCGCGTAAGAGTGGTGCTGTCCATTGACAGAATTCGCCCCAGCCCTTTTTGGGGTATTTGTCCGGTCAGCGAGAGCGCCTGCAGCACAGTGAACTGCGTCGCCTGCAATCCGAGTGGTCTCAACGATTTATCATACAAGTGCGTAAGCGCCCTCGACGCCCGGCGGAGATTAGCGCATAGGCACGGCAGAAGCGGTACGGCTGGGTCACTCATATTCATGCCTAGATAGATGTATATACATGTTTAAGGGATGCAAGATTCTTAGCAAGGTCCTGCCCTCCCCGGAGTACGTATTTTTTCTGTCCAGGCTTATCCTCGTTCAGACCAAAACTAGAGGACCCTGGACGTGCCCGTTACCTTGCTTTTAAGTCCCTGGTACCCTAGAATTTTTAGATATTAAATATCGAAATAAACCATATAAGCGGGTGAAGCCACCGCAAGGCATACTCCCCGCCGGAAATTATCGGAGGTTCGGTGTCTACGCCACTGGAAAGATGGGTTGACGAATCAGCACGCCTCACCAAGCCTTCCAAAATCGTTTGGTGCGATGGCTCGCAAACGGAAAACGAACGCCTGGTGCAAGAGATGCTCCGCGACGCCACGTATATCGAGCTAAATCAGAAGACCCGCCCGAACTGCTATCTCCACCGCAGCAATCCCAATGATGTAGCGCGCACGGAAAGCATCACCTTTATCTGCACCCGACAAAAAGAAGACGCCGGTCCCACCAATAACTGGATGTCTCCGCAGGAAGCCAAAGACAAAGTGCGCCCGCTTTTTGACGGCGCGATGAGGGGCCGCACGATGTACGTGATGCCTTACATTTTGGGTCCGGTGAAATCTCCTTATAGCAAAGTGGGCGTAGAGATCACCGACTCGCCATACGTGGTGGCGAGCATGCGAATCATGTCCCGCATGGGACAGGCCGCGCTTGACCGTTTGGGAAGCTCGGACGATTTCGTGCCCGGCCTGCATTCGCTGGGAGATCTAAACCCGGATCGACGGTTTGTCCTGCACTTTCCCGAAGAAAAATTGATCTGGAGCGTAGGCTCCGGCTACGGCGGAAACGCGCTCTTGGGTAAAAAATGTTTTGCCTTGCGAATCGCCAGTTATATGGCGCGCGAACAAGGTTGGATGGCCGAGCACATGTTGATTCTCGGCCTCGAAGATCCCTCCGGAAAAGTAACCTACATGGCTGCCGCGTTTCCTAGCGCATGCGGAAAAACCAATCTCGCCATGATGGTCTCGGCGCTGGAAAGCAAAGGCTATCGTGTATGGACCGTGGGGGACGACATTGCCTGGATGCACCTCGGTTCGGATGGCACCTTGCGCGCCATCAATCCGGAAGCCGGCTTTTTTGGTGTTGCCCCTGGCACCAATGCGAAAACGAATCCGAACGTGAGAACTGCGTTGCAACATGACGCCATATTCACGAATGTCGCCATCACTGCCAACTCGCGCGAGCCCTGGTGGGAAGGCATCAATGGCGCGCCAGACGAACCGTTGATCAATTGGAAAGGTGAAAATTGGAATCCGAGCATGGGTCCGGCGGCGCATCCTAATTCGCGCTACACCGTTGCGGCAAAGCAATCGCCCTCGATTTCGCCTCATTGGGAAGATCCCGAAGGCATACCAATATCTGCGATTATCTTTGGCGGTCGTCGCGCGCGTGTTGCGCCGCTAGTTTATCAATCGCGCGATTGGCAGCACGGCGTTTTTGTCGGCGCCACGATGGCCTCTGAGACCACGGCTGCCACCACCGGCGCTGTTGGTGTAACGCGCCGCGATCCCATGGCCATGATTCCTTTCTGTGGTTACAACATGGGCGATTACTTCCGGCATTGGCTCGAGATGGGACGAAAGATGGAGAATGCGCCTAAAATTTTCCATGTGAATTGGTTCCGCAAAGATGAAAATGGGAAATTTCTGTGGCCCGGTTATGGCCAGAACGTGCGCGTGCTGAGATGGATGCTGGATCGCATCGAGAACCGCGCTCA
>Ga0209009_1000081_pt1 | contig 40101 bp, 30 predicted proteins | sample BlaSpr_A8_OM3_M2_FD_187979 | JGI IMG/M metagenome (GOLD analysis project Ga0209009, IMG submission 187979) | Forest soil microbial communities from Thunder Bay, Ontario, Canada - Black Spruce, Ontario site 2_A8_OM3_M2 (SPAdes) (version 2) | ecosystem: Environmental > Terrestrial > Soil > Boreal... | reverse complement strand
CCGCCTGCGCGAAGGTGAGCGGCTCGCCTCGATCGCCGACCGCGCGCAGGCGAAAAGCCTTTTTGCCAACCGTCTGCCCAGACCAGAGCGATTCGCTCACCCAGAAATATCCAAAGATCACGACGAAGCTGCCGATCACCGCGACGAGGGTGGCCGTGGCGGAGCCGACGACTGCAATAGCGAGTGCGACGAAGTAGACCGCCGTCAGGATGCCGCCGATGATCAGGATGTCCAGGACCTGCGCGATGGCGCGCGTTCCAAGTCCCGCGACCTGGTAGTCGAATGACACACGCTCGGGGGTGGCGACGACGAGGTCGGCGTCCGGAAGCGGCTGCATGTCAGGTAATTTTGGCCTTGTGCGACAACAGCTTTGAGAGCGGAGGACTTCGTCGCCCTGCGGCGGGACGACTGGAACAGGCTCGAGGACCTGCTTGCGCGCGCGGGTGGTGGAAACCTCAACGGTCTCGCGCCGGCGCAGGTCCTCACGATGGCCGCGCTGTACCGCCGGGCCACCGCGGATCTCGCTCGCGCCCAACGCGACTGGCCAGGCGAGCCCGTCCATCGCTACCTCAACGGACTGGTCGCGCGTGGCCATGGCACCGTCTACCGGCGCGGTGGCGAGGTCTGGAAGCGGATCCGCGCTTTCTACACGGAGACGCTTCCGCGCACGTATCGGGACTCAGGACCTTATCTGCTCGCGGCGGGGGCGCTGCTGTTCGTTCCCGCGATCGTGAGCTACTTCGTCGTCCTGGCCAATCCCGCTGCCGCTTACGCCATCGCGCCGCCTCAGCTCATCGATTCGGTGCACCACCATCAGCTGTGGACCAACATTCCGGCCGGCGCCCGCGTCGAGGCGGCGGGGCTGATCATGACCAACAACATCTGGGTCTCCATGGTTGCCTTCTCGCTGGGTGTTTTCTTCGGGCTGCCGGTGATGTGGGTGATGATCTCGAACGGGATCAGCCTTGGCGGCCTCTTCGGATTGACCCAGGCTTACGGGTTGAGTGGCGGGCTCTTCGATTTTGTGATCGGACACGGCGTGCTCGAGCTTTCGATCGTCATCGCCCAGGGCGCCGGCGGTCTGATGATGGGTTGGGCGCTCGTCTCTCCTGGCAATCGCTCGCGGTCTGACGCGCTCGCAATCGCAGCCCGGCGGGCTTTCACGCTGCTGCTCGGCCTCGCGCCGCTGCTCATCGTCGCGGGAACGATCGAGGGCAACATCTCACCTTCGAGCGCTCCCTTCCCGGTCAAGCTGACCATCGGTCTGACGACGGGACTGCTGTTCTATTCCTACCTGCTGCTCTCCGGCCGGCCCTACAACAGAGCACGCTCTTTGAGCTCGAGGTAGCGCTCGACCAGGGCCGGGCTGAGGCTCCCGGCCACGACATCGAGGCCGAGCACGCCACCGCGCCGCAGCAGCTCAAAGCTCTCGCGGCGGCTGGCGACGAACTGCTCCGCGGCGGCCCATTCATAGGCACGGGATGACGTGTCGATCGGGGAATCGCGCGCGCTGAGGACCGCCGGGTCAGACATGGCAACGACAAGGACCAGGTGCTTGGCGGAGAGTCGCAAACAGTGTGCAACCAGGTCCTTGGAGGCCTCGGGATCCTGTACGTCAGTGAGCACCACGACCATCGATCGCCGGCCCAGTCGCAGCGCAAGGTGTGTCATCGCGTGACCGAAGTCAGGTTCGACCGACTCCGCCTTAATGGCGTAGAGGGCCTCGGTCAGGCGGCGGATCTGTGAGGTCCCGCGCTCAGGCTTGACGAAGCCCGTGATGTGGTCGTCGAACGTCGTCAGCCCGACGCGATCACCGTAAGCGTGGGCCACCCAGGCAAGCATGAGTGCGGCGTTGACCGCGTGGTCCAGCTTGTCCAGGTCTCCCGCCGGCGCGGTCATCAGACGGCCGCAGTCGATCGCGATCATCACGTTCTGCCCGCGCTCCGCCTCCACCTCCACGACGACGGGGTGGTCGCGGCGAGCCGTGGCGGTCCAGCTCACGCGACGTATGTCATCGCCTCGGACGTACTCGCGAAGACCTGCGAATGCGGTCGACGCGCCGGGCGGTCGGGCGCGGCGCAGTCCGGCCATCGCGCGCAGGCCGCGTCGCAGCGTGAGCTGGACGCGCTTGATCGCGACGACGTTGGGGAAAACCGCCACCTCGTCCGGATGCTGCAGCCGGATCTGCCTTCGCCACCAGCCGCCGTCGCGCCAGACCTGCAGGTCGATGGGGCCGAACCGGTACGCGCCGCGCTTTGGAGAAAAGGTGTGGTAGCCGGCCTGCAGGCGGCCGAACCCGTCGAAGCGGCCGGCGACCTCACGAGGCAGTGGCTTCAGGTCGGCAGGCGCGTGGTCGGCGATCCGTGCGTTCAGTCCTGCCGCCGCTGGGTTCTCGACAACGACGGTGACCTCCTCTAGCTCACCAAGCGAGAAGGGCTCGGGCTTGATGCGGCGTACCAGGTAGCCGGATCGGCCGGGCAGAAGGGCAAGGTCGCGCGCTCCGACGATCACCAAACCGGCGTGGTAGATCACCGCGACAAAACCCAGGACTGGCGACACGATCGCGAGCGCGATCAGGCCGGCGCCGATGCCTACCGCCCAGAGCAACCTGGGCTGCGGCGCAAGCCCGCGAATCATGCGATCCGGCCTTGGGCGGTCAGCGCGGAGGGACGACCCGGCCGGCCACTGCTTCCAGGACGCTGTCGGGTGTCTGGCCGCCGACCTCGGCCTCCGGGCGAAGGATCAAGCGATGACGGAACGCAGGCGCGAGGAGAGCTTTCACGTGATCCGGAGTGACAAACGGCTGACCCTCGAAGGCCGCCAAGGCGCGGGCGGCCAGCATGAGGAGGACCTCGGCCCTGGTGCTGGCGCCCAGCGCGATCTCGGGCGCCGTGCGCGTGGCCGATGCCAGCTCGACCACATAAGAGCGGATCTTCTCGTCGACGACGACCTTGCTGACCTCGACCCGGCACGCTTCGACGTCGTCCGCCCCGAGCACCGGCTCGACGCCTGCCTTGACCGGGTCTCGCAGCTCGATGCCCGACTCCCAGCGCCGAAGCACCTCCATCTCATCCGCCGGCGACGGGTAGTCGAGTCGCACCTTGAAGAGGAAGCGATCCTGCTGCGCCTCCGGCAGAGGGTAGGTGCCCTCGTACTCGACCGGGTTCTGTGTCGCCAGGACGAAGAATGGCGCGGGAAGAGCCAGCTGCTGGCCCTCGAGTGTTACACCGTGTTCCTCCATCGCCTCGAGCAGCGCGGACTGCACCTTGGCGGGCGCGCGATTGATCTCGTCCGCGAGCAGAACGTTGGTGAAGATCGGCCCGCGGCGAAGCGCAAAAGTGCGGTTGGCCAGGTCGTACACGGAGGTGCCCACGATGTCCGCAGGCATGAGGTCCGGCGTGAACTGCACCCGGCCGTAGTCGAGCGTGAGGGCGCGGGCCATCGATTTCGCGAGCAGCGTCTTGCCGGTGCCCGGAACGCCCTCGAGCAGGACGTGGCCCTGGGCCACAAGCGCGATCGCGCACAGGCGGATCGCCTCCTCCTGACCGACCACGGCTTTGATGAGCTGCTCCCGCAGGCGAGCGTAGAAATCGGGCGCGGCCACGGAGGTGCTGGAAGCCATCAGGCCACCCTACGCCGGGCGTGCGCAGGGCGCACTAAGGCTCCGACGCCGGTGTTCGGCCGCGCTTTCCGGCAGCGACCGGATGGGCGATTCTGTGCAGCCGCTCCGCCGCCCTCAAGAGCTCGGGCTCGCTCGCTGCGGAGGAATAAAGGGCGTTCTCCGCCTCGGCGAGGTCGGCGGCGAGGCCGGGTACGCGCACCCACAGAGCATTCCAGAAGTGCTCGCGCGGCTGCAGCGGAATGCCCGTTTGGACGGCCACAGCGCGCTCGGTGGCCACTGCGAGAACGCCGAGTGTGACGGCGCGCGCGCTCGAACGGCGGAGCAGCTGGCCCACCGCGACCGCCCATTCCACGTCGGTGCGCGCCGCTTCGGCCGGGCGCGGGATGCGCGGGCCGAACGACCGGCCCCGCAGCACCAGCCCCGCGAACACTGCGACCAGCAGCCACAGCAACGCGGCGCCCCAGGGCGTTGTGACCCATGCCTGAGGCGAGAAGTCGCTGAGGATGACGCCGTGGTGATACTCGTCGAAAAGGACGGGCGCGCTTGGGCTCGCAAGACCAAGCAGGTCCGCCAGGAGGCGGCCATTGTCGTGTTTGTCGAGGTATCCGTTGCAAAGCACGAGCGGATCGGCGAGCACCGCAACCGCGCCCGATGAGATTCGCTGCAGGTAACCGACCACGAGGCCGTCGGAAGCACGCAGGAAGGGAACCTGGTCGGCACTCGGATCCAGGGGCATCACCAGAGAGCCACCCGCCACAGTCGTGACTCCCGGGACGATCGGGTTGCCTTGCTGTAGATCGCCGCGTGTGTAACGGCCGAGGCGCGTCACGCCAAAAGCGCGGTCGAGCTCTGGATCACCTTGCTCAGAGGCATAGATCAGGACACCGCCCGAGCGGACCCACAGACGCGTGCGCTCAGCTTCGTCGGACGTGTACGGGCTAGAGGGCGTGAAGACGAACATGACGCTGAAGGATTCCGGAGGCGCGAACGTGCCGCTGACCTGGTCGGTCGGATGCCCCATGGTCTGCGCGAAAAAGCGCGCCGCCGACGTGCCGTTGGCTGCATCGCTGTTCGAGCTGTGCTCCGGCGAGTCCTGGTGCGGTTGTACGAAATAAGCGGCGGCCGCAATCGCGATGGAGATAAGACCCGCGATGACCCAGCCGCGGGTTCCCTTCATGCGGCGACCTCCGCGGGTTGGCGGAACGGCGCAGCGACCTGCTTGGCGCGATCATAGGTCGCGGCGTCGACGTCGCGACCTCCATACACGGCGGCCTCGAAAGGCAGAAGCAGAGGTCGCAGGCGCGCGGGCTCAGGCGCACGCTGGAAAATCTCCCGGACGGTGAGCGGGCTCCCCTCCCACGTTCGCTCGCCGGCGAGTGTGGCGGCCACGCCTGCGCACAGGTTTCGAATCGCGCCGACCCTGTCACCTCGGGCGGCGAGACGATCGGCTTCGGCGAAGTAGTCGGCCGGCGCGCGGGGACCTGCCGGCTGATTCGCTGTGAGCGCTTCGGTGAATCGCCCGCGAGCTGAGCGAAACACGATGACTGCAACCGCCGCAAGGACCACCGCGCCGACCAGGTAGAAGAACCACCCTGGAGCCTGGGGTCCGCCACCGCCGAAGAGGAGACGGAGCACCTGGTCGATCCGATCGCGGACCCATTGCACGAAGCGGTCGAGCGGGGACGGAGGCCTGCGGAGCGCGTCGTATCGATGCATGGCCAGCACGTCGTGGATGCGCTGCTGGGCAAGCTGCGGGTCGGAAGTGCCGGCCGGTTGGTCCAGCGCGGCAAGGAGCGAGACCAGTCTCGCCTTCGCATCCTGGTAGTCGGGCGGCCGGCGCTGCAGGTCCGACAGGATCTCCAGCTGCGTGGTGCCCGTACCGGCTTCGAGCGCTCTGACCGCCCTCCCAGCGCTCAGGGCGTCGTTCGGCGCGGCGTCTCGGACCAGGTTGTAGGCGTCCCCGACCGCTTGGCGGTACGTTGGTGGAGGCGGCGGGTCTGCCTTTACCGGCATTGCATTCAGTGACGCGAGCGCCAGGAACAGCGCGGCCGATGCGACGGCTGTCTGCAGGATGCGGTGGTTCAGCGGACGCTCGTCAGGGCAGGCGGAGGCGAGGGAGGAGGCAGTCCTTGCGCAAGTTGGAACAGGTCTAGCCCTTCGCGCCGGACACGTAGGTCGAAATAGATGAGCACGATGGCGATCTGAAAGACCGGGTTGACAAGCGAATCGACGATTACGCTCGTTGCCCCCGAGATCCAGACGACGACAAGCGGTGAGATGACGAGCTGAAGAAGCGTCTGTCCAAGCGCGATGAATGCGCTCAATGCAAAGCGCACGGCGTAGAACACGATGAAGATCAGGAAGACGATCAGGAACGTGCGCCACCAGCGCCCCTCGACCAGGCGCCAGCTCCGGCTCATCGCGGCTCCCAGGCCTGCGTGCTCGATGAACATCACCGGCATGACCACTACCCAGCTCACCCAGATCCAGATCCAGAGCGGAAGGAGGCAGAACGCGATGACCATCAGACCAATGAGGAGCCAGTAACCGAGAAGCTGAAAGTAGCGATGCAGCACGCCCCTCAACACACCCGCGGCGCTGACCGAATGGCCGAGCGCCGATTCGCAAGCGGCGAATGTCACTGCGCCGTAGAAGAATGGGATCAGCGCGATCGAGACCATAAGGATGATCGCGGCCGCGACCAGAGTCGGTTCTAGAAAGCTGAGGTCTGGGGACTGACCGGGGTTGGTCGACTGGAGCACGCCGTTGAACAGCGCGTAGGAGAAGAATCCCGAAAGCGCCGCAGAAGGTATGGAGACGAGCACCGAGAGTCCTGCGAACAGAAAAAAGTGGCGCCGATACATCCGAAAGGTTTCGTCGAGCAGATCGCCGATCTCGAGCGGGCGCAGCCGAAGCGGGGGTGTGGCGCTCACCTCCGTCAATTGTGGGCCACCGTCCCAGCCTCATTCGCCGCAAAAGCTCGCGTTCCCACATCAGAGGGCGCCCAACAGGCGCAACCCTGGCGCGCCAGCAACGCCAACCGCGCACGAACTTATCGTGGGCGGGCGGCGTTACCAACCCACGTTGTTAAGACCACGGCAGAAGGCGCCCGGCGAGGGCTAGGGTTTGGCGGCCGCCCCCGTGCCCGCGGGTTCCTTGTGGCGAGGCTTGACGGGCGTGAACTTGAGGCTGTCCTCGCCGTCCACGTCAATCTGAACCGTGTCTCCGCGCGCGATCTTTCCGCGCAGCAAGTGCTCGGAAAGCTGGTCTTCGATCCGGCTCGTGATGACACGCCGCAACGGGCGGGCGCCATAGATCCGGTCGTAGCCTTCCTTCGCGAGCAGGTCCTTCGCCGCATCGGTGACCTCGATCGTTATCTGCTGCTCCACGAGGTGTTTGCTGAGCTTGTTCAGCTGCAGATCGACGATCTGCCGGATCTGTCCCGTCGTCAGGCTCTTGAACACAACGACAGCGTCGACCCGGTTGAGAAACTCAGGGCGAAACATACGCTTGAGCTCTTCGTCGATCTTCTCTTTCGTGTTCTTGTGACGGCGCTCGACCTCTTCCGACTCGTCCACGACCGCCGGCTGGAACCCAAGCGAGGTGCCTGCCTGGTTGACGTCGCGAATGCCGAGGTTGGAGGTCATGATGATCACGGTGTTCGCGAAGTTCACCACCTTGCCCTTGGCGTCGCTCAGACGTCCGTCCTCGAGGATTTGAAGCAGCATGTTGAAGACCTCGGGGTGGGCCTTCTCGATCTCGTCGAAGAGGATCACGGAGTAGGGCCGGCGGCGGACCGCCTCCGTCAGCTGCCCACCCTCGTCATAACCGACGTAGCCCGGAGGCGACCCGACCAGTCTTGCGGTCGTGTGCCGCTCCATGAACTCGGACATGTCCAGCTTGATCAAATTGTCTTCGGAGTCGAACAGGTACTCGGCGAGGGCACGCGCAAGCTCGGTCTTCCCGATCCCGGTTGGCCCCAGGAAGATGAACGAGCCGATCGGGCGTCGCGGGTCTTTCAGGCCCGCCCGCGCGCGCCGCACCGCCTGTGAGACAGTCTTGATGGCCTCGTCCTGGCCGACCATGCGATTGTGCAGTTCGTCCTCCATCCGGAGGAGTCGCGACGTCTCCTCTTCGACCAGCCGCGACACGGGCACGCCCGTCCACGCGGCCACGATTTGAGCGATGTGTTCCTCGTTCACTTCGGGGACGGTCTCGCCGAGCTTGTCGCGCCAGGCTGCTTCCTTTAGCGCAAGTTTGTCCTGGAGCTTCTTGACCTTGTCGCGAACGCTCGCGGCGGCCTCGAAGTCCTGCTTGTTGACAGACTCGTCCTGGTCGGTCTTCTGCTTCTTGATCTCCTTCTGCAGCTCCTTGAGCTCGTCTGGAGTAGTGGTCAGCTTCATGCGGACGCGCGCGGAGGCCTCATCGATCAAGTCGATGGCTTTGTCCGGCAGGGCGCGGTCGCTGACATAGCGATCGCTCAGCACCGCGGCGGCATGCACCGCCGAGTCGGTGATGGTCACCCGGTGGTGCTTCTCATAGAGCGACTTCACGCCGTTCAAGATGTCGATTGTTTCGGCCACGGTCGGCTGATCGACGTACACCGGCTGGAAGCGCCGCTCTAGCGCAGCATCCTTCTCGATGTACTTGCGGTACTCGTTGAGCGTCGTGGCACCGATGCACTGGATCTCGCCACGCGCCAGGGCCGGCTTGAGGATGTTTGCCGCATCGATCGCGCCCTCGGCCGCGCCGGCACCGACCAGCGTGTGGAGCTCGTCGATGAACAGAACGACCTCGCGACTCGAGCGGATCTCGTCGAGGATCTTCTTGAGGCGCTCTTCAAACTCGCCGCGGTACTTGGTGCCCGCCACGAGGGCTCCCATGTCCAGCGTGAGCACGCGCTTGTGCTGCAGTGATTCCGGTACGTTGCCCAGGTTGATCTGCTGAGCCAGACCTTCGGCGATGGCTGTCTTGCCCACGCCAGGCTCACCGATCAGCGCCGGGTTGTTCTTGGTTCTTCGGCTCAGGATCTGGATGACGCGTTCGATCTCGGTTTCGCGCCCGATCACCGGGTCGAGCTGATTTCGCCGAGCAAGTTCAGTCAGGTCGCGACCGAACTGGTCCAGCAGGGGTGTCTTCGACGGCTTCTTTGGTGCCGGCTCCGCCTCGGTCTCGGCGCTCGAGTCGTGGAGAAGTCGCTCGATCTCGGAGCGCACCTTGTCGAGGGTCGCGCCGAGGTCTTCGAGGACGTGGGCGGCGATGCCCTCGCCTTCGATCAGCAACCCCAGCAGCAGGTGCTCGGTGCCGACATAGTTGTGGCCCATGCGGCGCGCTTCCTCGAAGGAGATCTCGATCACCTTCTTGACCCGCGACGTCGGGATGATCTGCTGGATGATGATCCGCTCGTTCCGCCCGAGGACCGATTCGATGGTCTGGCGGACCTTGCCGATTTCCACACCTAGGTTATTGAGGACCTTGGCGGCCAGGCCTTCACCCTCGCGAAGCAAGCCCAGGAGCAAGTGCTCGGTACCGATATAGCTGTGGTGCGATCGTTCTGCTTCTTCTTGAGCGAGCGTCAGAACTTTCTTGGCGCGCTCAGTAAATCTCTCAAACGGATACAAGGTCCTATTCCTCCTGGATTCCTACGCCTAGGTGGGGCCAGCACCTCCTCGAACGTTGCTTTGGTACCTCGCGGTACCTCTGCACCTAATATAACGTCCAACTCGACCAACGGATTTCTTTGGGCGGAGGCGCGGTGAGAACTCTTCTCGGGCGCCTCGGCGGTTACCTTCCCGCGGCGATCGCCTTGGGCCTCCCGACCGCCTTCTTACCCGCTGCCGAAGACTCCTTCATCCTGCCTCGCGCGTCGATCGTGGTCGCCGGTGCCTGCCTCGGGGCCGGGATCGTATTGCTGTCGCCGGGCGGACCCGGGTTGGGAAGATTACGCTGGCCGCTGATCGCCGGTGTAGGGGCTGCGGTTCTGGCCTTCGTGGCCTCCATCTCATGGCCCCTCAGCTTCGCCGGTTCGTACACACGATACGAGTCCTTGCCAATACGGATCGCCTATCTCGGACTGTTCGCGATGGCGGTCTGGCTGATGCGCAGCAAACGCCCGCGCGAGTGGGTGGTGGCGGCTCTGGTCTTCGGCACCGGGGTTGCGTGCCTGGAGTCATTGCTGCAGTTTGCTCAGCAGGTTCCGTACAGGCCCGACGGAAACCTGGGAAACGCCAACCTCTTGGGCGCCCTGATCGCGATGGCCCTTCCCCTGGCGATCGCCCGCGGGTTGCGCGGCGACCGTTTCACGGTCGCCTGGTGGCTGGGTGCGGCAATCCTTGCCGCAGGTTTATATGTGACGACCTCGCGCAGCGGAGGGCTGGGTGCGCTGGCGGGGTGTCTGGCCCTTGTGGTCTTTTCGCTTAGGGGACGTGCTGCAGCGATCGGGGCAATCGCGTCGCTGGCGGTAATCGGGGCAGCGCTTGTCGCAATTGTGGTGTCGCCGCTGCAGTTCCTGAACGACGATCCGAGCCGTCTCCGGATTCACCTCTGGGAAGACGGCCTGCGCATGATCGCCGCTCGGCCGCTGACAGGTTGGGGCGAGGATTCGACGGGTCTAGAGTTCGGTCGGTTTCTGAGTGGCGACTGGGCCACCGGCATCACCTTCGACCGCATTCACTCCGGACCCCTTGACACCGCGGCCATGCAGGGGTTGCTGGGCGTCGGTGCGATTGCCCTGATCCTGGTGATCCTGTTCCGGGGTGCCTGGCGGACGCGTTTCGCCACCGACGTCGGAACGCTGACCGCGGCATGTGTCGGATACACGGTCTGGGTGCTTTTCAACTTCGATTGGGCCCCGGCCACCGGTGCTTTCTGGCTTCTCGCGGGAACGGCATGGTCGGCGGTCCGAGCCGCCGAAATCGAGCAGGTCACGCCGGTCGCCACTGCTCCGAGGATGGCGGTTCCGGCGATTCTGCGTTCAGGCGCGGCGATCGCGCTGGCGCTCGTGGCCATATGGTTGGCGGCCCTACCGCTGCTGGCGGACACCTGGTATTTGCAAGGACGGGCCGACCTGGCCGTGCGGATCGACCCGCTCCAGGCGCGTTATCACTGGGCTCTGGGCCAAGGTCTCGTAGCCCACGATTCGCCGGCACAAGGAGTAGCCGAGATGAGGCGTGCCGCGGACCTCGGCGAGAGCGAGCCTGGTCTCTATGTCGAGCTCGGCGACACCGAGGCCCAGCTCGGGCGGCTCGCGGATGCCCGAAGCGACTACAAGCGAGCCCTTCAGATCGACCCCTACTACGCTCCTGCGAGTCAACGATTGGCAGCCCTGGGAAGCTGAAAAGCCCGTGGAGCACCCATCGTCGGGGCCCTCCCTGTCCCGTCGGCTCCCTGCGCGCAAAGCGGCGATAAGGGTGGGACCTGTTGATTGCCCCCAGCCAGCAACACCTGCCGGTTTGAACTCAAACAGGTATGCGAACGAAAGGCAACCCAGGCTGTTAAGAACGGGCGCAGCTAGAGGCTAGGACTCGTCCTCGACCTCGTCGTATTCGGCTGGCCGCGGCTCCGGGCGCCCATTGGCCAGGCTGGCCGGTGGGGCTGAGAGCTGCTTGAGGCTCAGCGAGATGCGCCGCCGGGCGGTGTCGATCCCGATCACCTTGACCTGGAGCGTCTCCCCAACCTTCAGGACATCCTCGGTCCGCTCCACGTGGTCCCACGACAACTCTGAGATGTGAAGCAAACCTTCGATCCCCTGCATGATCTGAAGGAAGGCGCCGTACTTCTTGGTCTTGGTGACCTGCCCTTCGACGATCGAACCGATGGGCATCGACTGCACGAGCCTTTCCCACGGGTCCTGCTGCAGCTGCCGCAGGGAGAGGGAGATGCGCGTTTGCTCGGGGTCGAGCTTGATCACCTTCACGGTGACCTCTTCCCCCAGCTGCAGGACGTCTGTCACCTTGGACACGCGATCCCACGACAGCTCCGAGATGTGAATCAATCCATCGGCTCCGCCGATGTCCACGAACGCTCCATAGCTGGTGATGCCCGAGACCGTCCCCTTGACCGTAGCCCCGGTCTGGAGCCGGCTGAAGAGCTCTTCCCGCTTGCGCGCGCGATCCTCGTCCTCGGCAGCCTTCTGGCTGACGATGAGCCGGTTGCGCTTTCGGTTGACCTCGAGAATCTTCACGGGGATCCGCTGGCTGACCAGCGACTCCAGGCTGCCCGCGTAAGCGCGCGCGACCTGGCTCGAGGGCAAGAAGCCTCGCAGGCCGAGGATGTTGACGATCAGGCCGCCCTTGTTCTGCTCGCGAACGTCGGCGTCGATAACCGACCCGTCCGCCTGCTTCTCAGCGGCGACGATCCACGTCGTCTCCGCCCGCGCCCGGCGCAGGCTGAGGACCACGTTTCCTTCTTCGTTCTCCGGCTGGAGGACATAGACCTTGATCTGGTCGCCAGGCTCGAGCCCGACCGAGTCCACGTCACCACGGTTGCCGAGCTCCTTGCTCGAGATGACCCCTTCGGCCTTCGCCCCGATATCGACCAGCACCTCGTCCGCGTCGACTCGCACCACGATTCCATCGACGATGTCCCCGTGGTTAGGGGTCTTGAAGGCCTCCTGGTCGTAATGGAGGTAGTCCTCCATCGTCATCGCGTAAGCTGAGTCTTCGGGCGCGTCCTTCTGTTCTGTCAGGACAGCACCGGACTCATTGGACAACGCACTTCCCCCTAAGGTTTATTGGTGTGGTGTTGGTCGTCATAACGGCCTCCGCCAATACGAACTCCGATTGTAACGCAGAAAGGCGGGTTATCCCGGAAACACCTTCGAGAGATCGTGGTTGTCGATCAGCCTCGTTTTTCCGATGCGGACGGCCAGCACCGCCAGGGTTCCAGGAGGCGTGAACGTCTCAGGGTCGACCACCTCGGCGTATTCGACCCGAGCCAGCGATTCGGCCTCGATGCGGCCGCAAAGCATCCTCCGAAGCCGCTCCGGCCTCCGCTCTCCGGCGGCATAGGCGTCGGCCGCAAGTCGCAACGCCGAGCTCAGGGACACCGCCGCGCGGCGCTCGTCGGAGCCCAGGTAGCCATTCCGAGAGCTCAAGGCCAGGCCGTCCGGCTCCCGGACCGTCGGGCAAACCCTGATCTCGACCGAAAAATCGAGGTCGCGCGCCAACCGCCTCACGACCGCCGCCTGCTGCGCGTCCTTTTGCCCGAAGTAGGCACGGTCCGGCTCGACGGCCACGAACAGCTTGCTGACCACGGTGGCGACCCCGTCGAAGTGGCCCGGTCGGGCGGCCCCCTCGAGTGGATCCGCGACGCCCGAGACATGCACCCGTGTGCTGGATCCCGGGGAATACATGACCTCTACCGAGGGGCGGTAGACGGCATCTACTCCCGCCCCGCCAAGCAGGTCCTCGTCATGGGCGGGGTCTCGCGGATAGCGCGCGAAGTCCTCGCCGGGCCCGAACTGGATCGGGTTCACAAAGATGCTCACCACGACGATGTCGTTTTCGCCGCGCGCCGCGGCGATCAGGCTGCGATGCCCGGCATGGAGCGCCCCCATCGTTGGCACGAGCCCGACCTTGAGGCCCTGAGCGCGCCACCGCCGCGACGCGGCGAGCATCGCGGCGGGAGCTTCGTATACGGCGAACGGACTATCCGGCGCCGTACCTGACCTCTTCTTTTTCTACGGACGGCGCCGGCGTCGAGCCGTTGGCCGAGTAGCCGTGCTCGGGCCCAGGGAACTCGCCACTGGCTACCTCTTTGGCGAACTGCTGAGCGGCGTTCGCGATCTCCTCGGCAAGGTTGGCGTAGCGCTTGACGAACTTCGGCGCCTTGCCCGTCGTCAGGCCGAGCATGTCGTGATACACCAGCACCTGGCCGTCCGTGCCCGGGCCGGCGCCTATGCCGATCGTCGGGATGCGAAGGGTATGGGTGATCCTGCTGCCGAGGTCGCTCGGCACGCCCTCGAGGACCAGGCTGAACGCGCCGGCCTGCTCGAGCTCCTTGGCGTCAGCCAGGATCCGGGCCGCTTGAGCCTGGCCTTTGCCCTGCACCTTGAAGCCGCCCATCTGGTGGACGAACTGAGGCGTGAGCCCCAGGTGACCCACGACCGGTAGCCCCATCTCGGTCAGCCGGCGCGTGATCTCGACGACCCGCCCGCCGCCCTCCAGCTTGACGGCATGCATGCCGCCCTCTTGAAGGAAGCGCCCGGCGCTCGCGATCGCCTGCTCGATTGATACGTGGTACGACATGAACGGCATGTCGCCGACCAGCAGGGCCTGTCGGGAGCCCCTTGCCACCGCCTTGGCGTGGTGGATCATCTCGTCGAGGGTCACCGGCAGGGTGGTCGGGTACCCGAGCATCACCATCCCAAGGCTGTCCCCGACAAGCAGGATCGGAATGCCCGCCTCGTCGAGTATCCGCGCACTCAGATAGTCATATGCGGTGAGCACCGAAAAGCGACGGTGCTCGTCCTTGAAGCGCTGTACGTCCAGCACTGTCGTCATGAACGACGCCTCCTTCGGGTCGCTGCCGGTTTTTCGGTCAACGCCCTTTGCATCCGCTCCGCCGCCGCAGGCTCAAGGCCCCCCTCCGCTGCGATCTCGAGCGCGATCAAGCCGAGCATACGATATAAGTCCACAGCAGGCAGGCCGGCGAGCGCATCCAGATGACGCTCGACCGTCTTCACGTCGCCGCGCCGAACTGGCCCGGTGAGCGCCGCCACGGCACCTCGCTTGCGCACGCTTGCCAGCGTCCCCTCGGTGAGCGCCAGCAATCCAGACGTCGCCTCCTTTTCACTCCAACCGGCTGCCCGGAGCAGCAGCACGCCTTCGTCGAGCAAGGCGACGACGTAGTTCGAGGCGAAGACCGCCGCGGCGTGATAGAGCGCCCTTTCGCCGTCGCCAACTCGCTTCGGCCTGGCGCCGGCCGCGCGGGCCAGCGCGCTGAGGCGTCGCCTCAAAGGGGCGGCGTTCCCATCAATCGCCACAAAGATCCCGCGCAACGAGGCCGGCGGGCGCGGTTCGGGGAAAGACTGGAGGGGGTGAAATGAACCGATTGGGTGCCTCGCCCTCAGTGGCTCGAGAGCGTCCAGCTTGAGCGCGCCGCTCAGGTGCACGAATGCGACCGATTCGGGGATCCGTTTCCCGGCGCCGGCCAGGAGTTCGGCGATCGGCTCGACCGAGTCATCCGGAACCGCCAGGAACACGATTGCGTGCGGCGAAGACCTCAGGCTCCGGACCAGGCCAGGGATGCCTTTTCTGGCCGGAAGCAACTCCGCCTGGCGGCCGGCTGCGTTGAAGGCCCTCGCCAGCGTGCGGCCGAGGTTTCCCCGGCCCGCGACGAACAGCGGCTGTACGGGTGCCGCCGTGCTAGCTAGGAAGCTGTCGAGCTGGCGGCCGGCGCTTGCGGCGCCCCGCGGGCGAGGATGGCGTCCAGCTCGACACCGTCGAGCGTCTCCACCACCTTCAGCTGCTCGACCACTATGTCCATCTGGTGACGCTGCTGGGTGAGGATCGCCTTCGCCGTCTGGTAGCCGTGATCGACGATGCTGCGGATCTCCTCGTCGATGATGGCCGCGACCTCCTCGGAGTAGTTCCTCTGCTCCCCGAGGTCACGACCGAGGAACACGAGCTCTTCCCGGTGACCCATCGCCACGTTGCCCAACTTGTCCGACATCCCCCACTGGGTCACCATCCGGCGGGACATCTGCGTCGCCTTAAGGATGTCGTTCTCAGCCCCGGACGTGATGTCGCCGAAGACGATCTCCTCGGCGACGCGGCCGCCCATGATGCCGGCGATCTGGTCCATCAGCTCGTCTCGCGAGATGAGGTACTTGTCTTCCTCGGGCAGGCTCATCGTCCAGCCCAGCGCCATGCCACGAGAGATGATCGACACCTTGTGCACCGGGTCGGTGTGCGGAAGCGCCTTCATCACGAGAGCATGACCGACCTCGTGGTACGCGATGATCTCCTTTTCGTGGTCTGAGATGCGCCGGCTCCTCCGCTCGGGGCCCGCGATCACCCTCGCGATGGCCTCCTCGAGCTCGTCCATCCCGATCACCTTCTTGTCGGCACGGGCTGAAAGGATGGCGGCCTCGTTGATGAGGTTCGCGAGGTCGGCACCGGTGAAGCCGGGCGTCTGGCGGGCAAGCACGTCGAGGTCGACCGTGGAGTCGAGCGGCTTGTTGCGCGCGTGCACGTCGAGGATCGCGCGGCGGCCCTTGATGTCCGGCCGGTCGAGCGTGACGTGGCGGTCGAAGCGTCCGGGTCGCAGCAGCGCCGGGTCGAGCACGTCGGGCCGGTTCGTGGCAGCGATAACGATCACGTGGGTGTTCGTGTCGAAACCGTCCATCTCTACGAGCAGCTGGTTGAGAGTCTGCTCGCGCTCGTCATGGCCGCCACCGAGGCCCGCGCCACGCTGGCGTCCGACGGCGTCGATCTCGTCGACGAACACGATGCAGGGTGAGTTCTTCTTGGCCTGGTCGAACAGGTCGCGGACGCGGCTCGCTCCGACCCCGACGAACATCTCGACGAACTCTGAACCGGAGATCGAGAAGAAAGGCACGCCCGCCTCTCCGGCGACAGCCTTGCTGAGAAGCGTCTTGCCTGTGCCTGGAGGCCCGACGAGCAGACAACCCTTCGGGATGCGTGCCCCGAGGGCCACGAACTTCTCTGGATATTTCAGGAACTCGACGATCTCCGACAGCTCCTGTTTTGCCTCTTCGACGCCTGCCACGTCGGCGAAGGTGATTGCGGGCTTGTCGCCGGCGATCATGCGCGCGCGCGACCGGCCGAACGAGATCGCCTGATTGTTCCCGCTCTGGGTCTGCCGTAACACCCACCACATGAAGGCGGCGATCAGGATCACCAGGATGATGTTCGGCAGGAGCACCTGCAGCAGGTAGCTCCCGCTGCTGTTCTTGTCGAAGAAGACATCGACGTGGTCCGTAGCCTGCAGGTCGGTCAGCCACTGCGGGCTGCCGGTGGTGTCCGGCAGGACGACGTTGTGCTTGTGGCCCTGGGTGTCGGTGGCGATTCCGTCCGTACCGTTGATCTCGAGGGACTTGACCTGGCCGTCAGACGCCTGACTGATCAGGTACGAGTAGTGCCAGTCGCTCGAGTTCTGGCCGTTCTGTAGCGATTGCCACGTGAACCAGAACACCAGGCCGAGCACGACGACCAGTGCGAAATAAAACAGGCTGGAGCGGGGGAAACGACTCAACTCGACTCTCCTCGAGGGCTGATCGGCGTTTCTAGCCTAGCAACTTTGCGAGTCCAACGGTCCGGCATTGGCGAGATCGCAACATGTAAAGACGGCTCGCCGGCGACTCCCGCGAGGTCGGCGTCCACCGCGATCCCCGGAACCCACGCGAGCCGGTCGCCGGCGAAGACCAGCGGCCATGAGTCGCGGGCTTCGCGGGGAACCCGCGCGTCGACCAGGATGTCCTGCAGCTTGCGCGAGCCCCTTCCGCCGGAAGGCCGCATGCGCAGGCCAGGCTGGCGAAACCCGACACGCACGTGCACGCCTGGTCGCAGGTGCGCCGAGTTTGAGTCGTCGCAGCCGCGGCAGCTTTTGATGTCAAGCCGCCGTTGGACCCGGGCGGTCGCTGGTGCGATGACTTCCATGTATGTGCCCACGATACGAAAACGCCGACCTCCGGGTAGGTCGACGCCTCGGCCGCCACGTCCGCCGCGGGCGAGCGCGAGCATCGAGGTCAGGTGCGCGCGCGAGAGCGCGGGCTGAATTCCTCCTGCACCCGAGTACAGGGCCTTCATCACCTCGACCGCCAGCGGTTCGCTCATCTGCGCGACGGCCGGCGCGGTGGGCATTCCGGCGCCGAGCAGAATCTCTACCTCGGTCTGGAGCGCCTCTTGCATGGCGGAGGCCTGCCGGGCGGCGGCGTAAAATCGGCGGCCGATCCCAGGTCGGTCGCGCTCGAGGGCGGGCAGAATCTCATGCCGCACGCGCGCGCGCGCGAAGTTGAGATCGGCGTTGGCCGGGTCGTCATAGGCGTTGATGCCGCGCTCGTCGAGAAACGCGACGACGTCGCGCCTCCACACCGCAAGGATCGGGCGGACGTAAGCGCCGCGGCTGGCGGGCATGCCGCGCAGGCCTGCCAGACCGCATCCCCGCATGAGGTGCAGCACAGTTCCTTCCACCACGTCGTCAGCGGTGTGAGCAAGTGCGACGACATCCGCCCCGACTCGAGCTCGCGCCCCCTCCAGGAATTGGTATCGCAGAGCGCGGGCACCAGCCTGCACAGAACCGCGAGGCATCGGTGATACCCGGCGGTCGCTCACCAGCTCCACGCCCAGTCGACCGCATAGCTCGCGCACCTGTTCCCCAACTTCTTCGGAGCCGGCCCGCAACGCATGATCGAAGTGGGCCGCCACCAGATCGAATCCCAGCTCGTGGGCCGCCACCAGGAGGGCGGTTGAGTCAGGGCCGCCCGAAACGGCGACGAGCACGCGGTCTCCCGCGCGGAGGAGGTCGCACGCCTGGAAAGCCTGGAGGAGCGCGTCGGGAGAGTTCGTCCGCAGCATGGTGGTGCCGGCTGGACTCGAACCAGCGACAACGCGATTATGAGTCGCGCGCTCTACCACCTGAGCTACGGCACCGCGCAAGCCGGGCGCGACCCGGGCGCCCTCAGAGGAGAAGATCCTATCTTGCGGTTTGTGCCCGCGCCTTGAGCTTGCGCTTCTTGGTCCGCCGCTTGGCCAGGGCCACTCGCTTCCTCTTGTTCACGCCTTCTCCAGAATGTGGCGGAGCGACGAGATCGCCTGGCTCCGTGGTTGGGTGCAGGATGGTTGCGGAGGTCGGATTCGAACCGACGACCTTCGGGTTATGAGCCCGACGAGCTGCCGCTGCTCCACTCCGCGTTCAAAAGTATACCGCCGAGCCTACAACCGGCCTGGCCTCAGTGAGTGTGGGGCGAAGCCGAGGGCGATGCCAGCGGGGGTGGTTTCGGGGAAGGTGAGGGTGCTGCGGTGACGAGGTACAGGCGCTCTTGCGGTTTGGCGTAGCCGTTGAGCCTGGCCTCCTCCTCATCCGCCGTGCCGGAGGTGATGGCCTGGACGTCTTTCTTATAGCCCTGGTTCTGGGCGGCGAGAACCACGTTCTGGTTGCGAAGGTCGGTCACCTGCTGGCTGAGCTTGTGCCCGATGTACGCCTCCTGAGCGAAGGCGATTCCGGCCCAGATCAATGCAACCAACACCACAGCGGTGACGACTGCATGGCGCATGCCGAACGCGCTGGTGCGCAACGTGCCGGAGGCGACTATGACTCTGTTGTATCTCATGCTGGATCGTGATCAGGACTTTTGCTGAAAGGAAGCCGACTATAACAAACGCCCCCCGGGCTAAGAGACCGCCTAGCGGTCTCCCAGGCTCTCTTCCCATCGCAGGGCAAGCTGCTCGGGGTCAAGGTCGCGGAAGGACTTGCCTTCTTGGCGCAAGGACGCTTCCGTCTTTGAGAAACGGTCGCGGAATCGCTGACCCGCGACTCGCAGAGCATCCTCTGGGTTCACTTTCAGACGGCGCGCCAGCGAGACCGCTGCAAAGAGCAGGTCGCCCATCTCGTCGAAGGTTTGCTGCGAGTCCTTCGCAGCTGCGAGCTCGTGCGCTTCCTCAGCGATGGAATCGGCCGCCTCCTTCGGAGACGAGTAGTCGAAGCCCATGCGCGCCGCACGCTTCTGCAGGCCGAGCGCCCAGGCGAGGGCGGGCAGCGTGGCCGGCACGCGATCGACAACGGATTCTTCCTTGCCCGCCTTGCGATCCTCGTGAGCCTTCTGGTGCTCCCAGTTGCGCAGCACCTCCTCGGCGTTCGCAACCGAGGTCGTACCAAAGACGTGCGGATGACGCGCCACCATCTTCGCCGCGACAGACTCGGAGACCTGGGCGGCATCGAAACGGCCCTCTAAAGCTGCGATCTCGGCATGCATGGCGACCTGAAGGAGAAGATCTCCAAGCTCTTCTTTGATCTTGGCGTCGTCTCCCGAATCGATCGCCTCGAGGAGCTCGTACGTCTCCTCGAGCAGGTACGGCCTGAGCGATTCGTGCGTCTGCTCTCGATCCCAGGGGCAGCCGTCAGGTGCCCGAAGCCGCGCCACGACCTGGAAGATCGCCTCGATCCCGGGCGAGTAAAGCTTCTCGTTTGAGTCAGGCACCGGCTCTGATTCTGGCATCAGGTGGGAACCGCGACGACGCCCTGACCCGTCCCGTACAGGTCGGCCATCTCGTCCAGCAGCTGCAGAAGGTCGCGCTGCCAGCCTTCGCCCTGCCTTCGCATCTTCAGGCGGTTCGGCGCGACCGCAATCCTGCCTGCCATCCGGCGCGTCAGCTCGTCCACATCGAGAAAGCGCTGCGGATCGACTCTGATGACGATGTCGTGGCCTTCGGCCACCACGCCGCGCAGGCCCATGCGCTGCCCGCGGAGCTTGATTCGCAGCGAGTACGCGAGGTTGTCGAGCTGCGCCGGACCCGGTCCGTAGCGGTCTTCGAGCGAACGCAGCACGCCGTCGAGCTCCTCCTCGTCTTCGGTAGCTGCGAGCTGCCGGTAAGCGCCCAACCGAAGCTTCTCGTCGCGAATGTACGAACGCGGGATGAAGTGGTCGAGCGGAAGGTCGAGGTTCATCTCGGTCGTCGAGAGCACATCGCCGACTGCGGTTTCTTCCGAGCCGTTGCGCATCTTCGAAACCGCACTCTGGAGCATCTGCAGGTACATCTCGAATCCGACCGCCGCGATCGCGCCGTGCTGCTCTGTCCCGAGCAGGTTGCCGGCTCCGCGAATTTCGAGGTCGCGGAGCGCGATCTTGAAACCCTGCCCGAGTTCGTGCAACCCGGAGATGACGTCAAGTCGCTTGTCGGCCTGTTCGGTCAATGAGCGGCGCGCGTCATAGAGGAAGTAGGCATACGCCCGCCTCCCCGACCGCCCGACGCGGCCGCGCAGCTGATAGAGCTGGGCCAGCCCGAAGCGGTCGGAGCGTTCGACGATGATCGTGTTCACGTTGGGAATGTCCAGGCCCGACTCGATGATCGTGGTGCACACGAGCACGTCGAACTCGGCAGATTCGAAGTCGACCATCACGTGGGCCAGGTCGTCCTCCCCCATCTGGCCGTGCCCGATGGCAATGCGGGCTTCAGGGACCAGCTCCTGGATGCGATCGGCTGCCTTCTGGATCGTGCGCACCCGGTTGTGGACGTAGTAGACCTGGCCTCCTCGCTGGAGCTCCCGAGTGATCGCTTCGCGCACCAGGTCGTCTTCGTCCGCGGTGACGTAGGTCTTGATCGGCTGGCGCTCTTCCGGCGGAGTCTGGATCACGCTCATGTCGCGGATCCCGCCCACCGCCATGTGAAGCGTCCGGGGAATCGGCGTCGCCGACAGCGACAGGACGTCCAGCTGCGTGCGCAGCTTCTTCAGCCTCTCCTTCTGCATCACTCCGAAGCGGTGCTCCTCATCGACGATGAGCAACCCGAGCCGTTTGAAGCGGACGTCTCGTTGAAGCAGCCGGTGGGTGCCGACCACGATGTCGACCTGGCCCGCCTTGATGCCTTCGATGGTGCGAGCCTGCGTCTCGTCGTCCACGAATCGCGAAAGCATCTCCACGACGACCGGAAACCTGGCCAGCCGTTCGCGAAAGACGTGAAAGTGCTGCTGGGCCAGCACGGTGGTCGGGGCGAGCAGCGCTACCTGTTTTCCGCTCATCGCCGCTTTGAACGCCGCACGAAGTGCCAGCTCGGTCTTGCCGAAACCGACGTCGCCGCACAGCAGCCGATCCATCGGGCGGTCCGACTCCATGTCAGCTTTGATCTCTGCGAGCGCAGCCACCTGGTCGGGGGTCTCCTCGTAAGGAAATGAAGCCTCCAGCTCCGCCTGCCAGGCGCTGTCCGGAGCGAAGGCGATGCCCGGTCGCGCCTCTCTCAGCGAGTAGATCTTGAGCAGCTCGTCTGCCACGTCCTGCACGACTTTTCGCGCCCGGCCTCTCGCGCGCGTCCAATCGCTGGTGCCGAGTCGGTGCAGTGCGGGCTGCCCTTCGCCCCCAAGATATTTCTGAACGCGGTCCAGGTTCTCGACCGGGACAAAAAGGCGATCGCCCTCCGCGTACTCGAGCTCGAGGTACTCGCGGTGAGCCCCTTCCGACTCGATCAGTCGCATTCCTTTGAAGAGGGCGACCCCGTGATCGACGTGGACGACGAGCTCGTCCGGAGCGAAGTCGAGGGTGAACTCTTTGGTCAGATCCCTCGCCTGAGTCCGGCCGCGGGATGCGCGCGTGGGCCGGCGCAGCCGCCCGAAAAGCTCCGCATCTGTGAGGAGGTGAAGCCCGATCTCCTTCTGCGAAGCACCGGCTGCGATGTCGACATCGGCGCGCCCGAGTGCCGGTTGAAGTTCGAGATCCAGGTCAAGCTCCGTCGCTCCAACCGGCAACCTGACTCCGCTCTCGTCGAGGAATGCTTTGAGCCGCTCGTCCTGCTCCGTGGCGAAGACGACGGTCGCTGAATCGCTCGAGGCGGCCAGGTCACCCGCCGCGCGCGGCCGCCCGACCAGCGTCTCCGGCTCGGTCCAACCGAGGTCGATCGCATTGCCGGCCGGTTCGCCGGCCGTCAGCAGAAGGCGGGACCGCCCCGAGAAGTCGTTGAGCCGATCGACGCCGACGGTCGGGAGCGTGAAACGTCGCGGCAGCTCCCCACCGCCCGATTCGGCGGCCGCCAGCATCTCCGCTTCGGCGAGCAGCGAGCGAGCGTCCGCGAGCTGCCGTTCCGGGTCGAAATCCAGCACCGCCATGCCGGCGGGCAGGTGATCGAGGAGAGATGGACGGGCGGGATCCAGGTAGCCGGCGTAGAACTCGACGCCGGGAAATGCCGCACCTGTTTCAAGTCGCGCGAGCTCGTCCTCCCAATCCGACCGCACATCGGCCCGCAGGCTCTCGAGCGAAACCGACTCACGCAGCCGGGCTACGGCGGCCACTCCACGCGCAGGGCCCAGGAGGAGTTCGCGCCCCGTTCGGATCGAGACCTCGGGGACCGCCATGACCGACCGCTGGTTTTCGGGGTCGAACAAGCGAAGCGTCTCGATGACGTCTCCTTCCCACTCGGCCCGAACCGGTGCATCGGCCGCTGCAGGAAACACGTCGAGGATGCCGCCGCGAAGTGAGAACTGGCCGCGGTCCTCGACCAGCGGTTCTCTCGAGTACCCGAGCTCGACAAGGCGCAGCGCAACCGCGACTGGATCCGGTCCATGACCCGCCGCCAGGACCAACGTCCCATCGAGCAGGTCACGTGGTGAGATGGTCTGGCGGGTGATCGCGCGCCTGGACGAGACCACGACCAGCGCGGGCTCATCGCTCGCGCGCGAAATCGCGGCCAGGGCCTCGAGTCGCTTGTTGACCGAGTCGTCGAAGGCCGGCGGCCGGTCCAGGAAGGAGACCCCGACCTCGGCAAAGACATGGACCGGGGGGTGACCGGCGAGCCACGGTCGCAGCTCATCCGTAAAGCGCTCGGGTGCCGGCACCAGGATCAGGACCGGCCGGCGCACTGCTGCGAAAGCGCGGGCCACGGAACCGGCGATGATCGGCCAGGCGGCGCGTGGAAGGTGTGCCACGTTGAGCTGCCCCGCCCCGCCGGCGATCCAATCCTCCAGATCCGGCGCCGCCGCGATCGCGCTCTTCCAGAGCGAGCTCATGCGAGCTCCTCGCAACCGAGCGAGCCGGGTCGGTTGTAACGGTCCATAGCGCGCTCTATACCCGCTTCGAGCGCCAGCTCCAACGCACTGGCAACCCCGTCGATGACAGAGGGAAGGCGCTCGGCTTCCGCTTTCGTAAACCTCCCAAGGACGTGCTGGCGACCCGGCTGTGATCCCTTTCGCGGCGGCTTTCCGATGCCCACCCGAAAGCGCACGAAGTCGGGAGTGCCCAGCGCGCTGATCAGCGACAGGACTCCGTTGTGTCCGGCGCCGGAACCTCCGCGCCGGATCCTCATTTTGCAAAGCGGCAGGTCGAGCTCGTCGTACACGATCCACACGTTCTGCGGAGGAACGTGGATGTCCCGCACCGCCTTCGCCACCGCCTGTCCCGAGAGGTTCATGTACGTCTGCGGCAGCACGAGCCACAACTGGTGCGTTTCCGAGCGCCCGGCCAACGACTGCCAGCGCTTGCGGTTGATCCGCACGTCGAGGCGGCGCGCGAGCTCACGCACGCACGCGAAACCGAGGTTGTGGCGTGTGTCGGCATAGTCCTCTTCCGGGTTGCCCAGGCCGACGATGAGCCGCTCCTCGACTGCCGCCTTGTCCTTAACCGAGTCTTGTTTCAGCATCCAAAATCCAAGTAGACGCACTTAGGCCCGCGGCGAGTGCCGCAGACCCTGCGTGAGTTGAGTTTACCCGGAGCTCAGAGACGTCCCGGCGGAATGGTCAGCCCGGACAGGGCGAGCGCGGCCAGCGTGATGCGCGTCATCTCCCTGCGCTCCGCCGCGGACTCGTGGTCCCAGCCCAACAGGTGGAGCAGTCCGTGAACGGCGATGAGGCCCAGCTCTGTCCGCTCCGGCTCGCCAAACTCTTGCGATTGACGAAGCACGGTCGGCCAAGAGATGGCGAGGTCTCCCAGGTGCTGGTCCGAGCCCCCAAAAGAAAGGACGTCCGTGACCGAGTCATTGCCCGCGAAGTCGTGGTTCAACCGTCGCAACTCGTCTTCTGTCGTCAGCCGGACGGCAATGGTCGCCAGGCCCGCGGGCAGCCGAGCACCCACCTCCGGCACCTGCGCCGCCCGCCGCAGCAACCCGCGCAAAAAGGCAGGTGGGACCGGCACCCGAATCGCCTTGAAAACCTCGACCTCCAGCCGCGCCCGCTCAACCACCGTCAGCAAGTAAACCCGTTACAGTCCAGCCCGTGCGCATCCTCGTAACCGGCGGAGCCGGGTTCATCGGCTCCCACGTCGTCGATGCCTACATCGCGGCCGGCCATGAGGTCGCCGTCCTCGACAACTTCAGCACCGGGCGCGTCGAAAACGTGAATCCGGCGGCAGCCGTCCACCGGGTGGACCTGCGAGACCAGCCGCAGGTCGAAAAGGCGGTGTCGACGTTCCGGCCCGAGGTTGTGAACCACCACGCCGCGCAATCGGAGGTGCCGAGGTCAGTGGCTGACCCCGCCTTCGATGCCGAGATCAACATCGTGGGCGCGCTGAATCTCCTCAAGGGCTCCGCGGACCACGGCGTGCGCAAGGTGATCTTCAGCTCGACAGGTGGCGCGCTGTACGGCGAGCCCGACGTGGTGCCGGCCGACGAAGATCACCCGGTCCGACCGCTGTCGCCCTACGGAACCAGCAAGCTGGCGTTCGAGCAGTACCTCGGCACGTTTCGACGCACGTTTGGAGTCGACTACACGGTCCTGCGCTACGCGAACATTTACGGCGCGCGTCAGGACTTTCATGCCGAAGAGGGACGCGTGATCGCGATCTTCGCCAGCCGGATGCTCGAAGGCAAGCCGGTCACGATCGACGGCACCGGGGAGCAGGCCCGCGACATGCTCCACGTCGGCGATGTCGCCACCGCCAACCTGGCGGCGCTGGAGAAAGGTTCAGGGGGCACGTTCCATGTCAGCACAGGAGTCCCGATCACCATCAACGAACTGTTCAGGAAGCTCGCCCTGCTGACGAACTACCGGCTGGAGCCTGGCCACGGGCCAGCGCGAAAGGGCGATGTTTACCGCATCGCACTGGACAATTCGCGTGCGCGTGAACACCTCGGGTGGGAGCCCCGCATCAATCTCGAAGAGGGCCTCAGCTTGACGGTCGACTACTTCCGCGAACAGGTCGCCCAGCCCCGAGCGTGATGCAGGTATTCATATTCCTGCACGGCGTGGGCGCTCGCGCCCTGCTGATCTTCGCTATCGCGCTTGCCATCTGGGGCACATATACGTACTTTCGCAACACCGAAGTTTCTGGCGGATTTCGCGCCGGTTACCTGGTGGTGGCCGGGCTGACCGCGGTCCAGGGCCTCGTCGGTCTTGCGGCCTTCGCTTTTGGAGGGCGTCCGACGGAGCTGCTCCATCTCGTTTATGGAGTGTTCGCGGTCATCTTCCTGCCCGGGGGGTACATCTACGCTCAGGGAGGAACGCGCCGGCGCGAAGCCCTCGTCTTTGCCGGCGCGGCCTGGGTCGTGAGCATCGCCTATTTCCGAGGTATCGCCACCGGCTGAGCCCGGGCTTAGACGCGGAACAGCAGGCCAACCCCGTAGGTGAGGGCCGCAACGACAGATCCCACCGCAAGCATTTCCAGGCCCGACTTGACGCCTCCCTTCCCGGTGACCAGCGACCGCGCCGATCCGATCCCGAAAAGAAACACAGCGCTCACGACGAATGCGATCGCGAGCGCCGCGAATCCATTGACCATGGCTCCGAGCACGAGCCGGCCCAGCAGATAGCCCAGCACTGGGATGACCCCGCCGATCAGGGTCGAGATGCCCGCAACAAGCCCCTCGCGCGTTGGGTTCTCGAACTGCGAGACGTCCAGTCCGAGCTCCTCCCGCGCCTGGGTCTCGAGCCAGACCTTCTTGTCGGAGGTGATGCGCCCGACGATCGTCGCGGCCTCGTCCGGCGTCAGGCCCTTGGAGCGATAGATCCTGACCAGCTCGGCCCGCTCGAGGTCCGGCATCGCCTCGATCTCGGCCGCCTCACGCGCCAGCTGGCCCTCGAACACCTCGCGCTGCGACTTGCTCGCGAGGTACGCGCCGCCGGCCATCGAGACCCCCGACGCGACCATGGCGGAGAGGCCGCCGATCAAAACCACCCGTGGGTTGACGGTCGCCCCGCCGACTCCCGCAAGCACGCCGAGCGTTGCGGTCAACCCGTCGTTGACTCCGTAAATCACGTTCCGGATGCTCTCGATTCCGCCGCCGTGCCATTCCTCGGGCTCGTGCACCGCTTCGGCGTCGTACGCGGCCGCCTGCCGGGATGTGTGCTTCGCGTCCGGTGACTCACCCGTCACGTCCTCGGCCGATTGGTGGTCGAGCTCCTCAGGGAGCACCTTGCGGAGCACGCCCTGCGCCCGTTCGTCCGCCACTGTCGAAACCTGGTTCAGGTAAGACCGGAGGACTTGCCCTTCGGCGGCGCCGGCCAGCGCGAGAGCCGGCCCGATGCCGGCCACGCGCGCCAGCATTGCCAGGAAGCGAGCGGTGAACCGGCGGCTCTGGTTCGCGGGCTTCCCGCCCGCAGGATCCATCAACGCCGCCCACGCATCCGCATGCCGCTTTTCAGTCGCGGCCAGGGACCTCAATCGATGTTTGAGACCGGAATCCGGCGCGACGCCGGCAAGCGCCTCGTACACGTCCGCCATTCGAACCTCGCTCTCCCAGTTGCTGCGGACCGAGCGCGCATCGGGTGCGGACATCGAGCGTTCGGGGGAGGTCACCCGAATATGGTAAGGACGGGTCAAGGGCTGGACGCGATTCCGCAGCCGGCAGCCGCGCCATCGCGGCCGTTCACGGTTGATTGTCTTAACGTAGGTTCCCCCGATGGATCCGACCACGCTGATCAAGGAGCCCAAGTTGTCATCTCGGCCCGAAGCACGGCGCGCGCGAGCCTCCGCAGCCCGCGGCTCCGCCGAGCGCCGCGTCCTCATCACGGGCGGCGCGGGGTTCCTTGGCGTCAACGCCGCGGTCCAGCTCATCGGCGACGGGTGGCACGTCACGCTGCTCGACAATCTCAGCCGCCCCGGGACCGAGCGAAACCTCAAATGGTTGATCACCAAATACCCGGCGCGAACGACCTTCGTAAAAGAAGACGTGAGGAACGCCAGCGCCCTGGCGCCGCACGTGAAGAACCAGGACGCGATCCTGCACCTCGCCGGCCAGGTCGCGGTGACGACCTCGCTGGTCGATCCGATCACGGACTTCGAGGTCAACGCGGCAGGCACCCTCAATGTGCTGGAGGCCGTGCGCCTGCACAACCCGCAAGCGCCGATGGTGTTTGCATCGACGAATAAGGTGTATGGAAAGCTCGATCGGAACAACGTTGCCTGTAAAGAGAGCCAGCCGATCGACTTCCACAGCCCGTACGGCTGCAGCAAAGGAGCCGCCGATCAGTACGTGAGGGACTACGCCCGCTGCTTCGACTTGAACACAGTCGTCTTGCGCCAGAGCTGCATCTACGGCGCCCACCAGTACGGGACCGAGGACCAGGGGTGGGTCGCGCACTTCGTGCATTCCATCCTCAACGACCGGCCGCTGACGATCTACGGTGACGGCAGCCAGGTGCGCGATCTTCTCGATGCACGTGATCTATGCGCGTTATACGCGACGGTGATCGACAACATTGAAAAGACGCGAGGTGAGATTTTCAATGTCGGAGGCGGACCAGAAAACCAGAGGAACCTGCTCGAGGTCATCAACCAGATCGGTGAGCTCACGAATCGAAAGCCAAAGTTCACCTTCGCCGATTGGCGCGAGGGCGACCAGACCTACTACGTCAGCAATATCGCCAAGGCGAAGAGCCAGCTTGGCTGGGAGCCGGAAATCGGTTTCGATCGTGGGCTGAAAGAGCTCATCGCCTGGGCGAGGACGATCGATTAGTCGAATCCTGGCGTCGACGCCGGGAACATGGTCGAGAATAGGCGCCTTACGTGAGCGAACCGACCAGCCGAGCCGCGCGACCGCCGCTCTGGCTTGCCGCATCCGCGGTCGCCACCGCGTGGGGTGCCTTTTATTCGGTCGCGCGGTGGATCTTCTACTTCGCGATCAACCCGGTGCACGAAGACGTGCGCATCAACTACGTCGCGGCTGAGGCGGGTCTTCGATACGGCTGGTCCACCATCTATGACCTGGGTACGCTGCGCGCCCTGTCCGCCGGGTTTCCGAAAGGCGAGACAGGGCTTGACGCGTCCGCGACGTACATCAGCCCGCCCCTGATGGCCTGGCTGTTCGTTCCCCTGACCGCGATGTCCGTTCCGCTGGCGTATGTGATCTGGACACTGGTGTCTGTGGTTGCTCTCGTCTGGGCATGGCACATCGCCGCGCCGTATCGCGGTCTGGCGAAACTCACGCTCCTCCTACTCGGACTGGCCCTGTGGCCGGTCATGCAATCCCTCTACTACGGCCAGCCAACGATCCTCCTGCTGGGCCTGGTCGCGACAGCGTGGTGGTTCCTCGCGGGCAATCGGCCGGTTGCAGCCGGAGTCGCGCTCGCGATCGCGACGGGCCTTAAGCCGCAAACCGTGATCCTGGTCCCGTTCGCTCTGCTGGCGAGCGGCCGCTACCGTGTGTTCGCCGCGTGGGTCGTCGGATCTGCATTGCTCGCCGCGGCCAGCATCGCCGCGCTCGGCCCAAACGGGCTCTTCAGCTTCTGGAACGCCTTGAAGTACGTCCAGACCGACCCGAGCCACACCTACTTCACCATCGCTTACCTGATCTCCTTCGGACCGCTGGCTTACGCGCTGCTCGCCCTGCAGGGGATCGCCGCGCTCGCCATCGCCTGGAGGCGAAGGTCGGATCTCGACGTGGTCTTCGCGGCCGGCCTTCTCGGATCCATCACGATCGGCATCCATCTCCACCAGTGGGATTACAGCGAGCTCGTTCTGGCGGCGTGGCTCGTGCTGCGCACGTCGCCGCCTCTGTGGCATCGCCTGTTCCTTCTGACGGGGGTCGTCACGATGCAGCTGGCCAGCACGGGGGAGCCAGTTCCGCAGCTTCTGTGGAATGCCGCCTGGCTCGCGATCCTCTACCAGGGGGTTTCTCGCCCGGCCGCCGAACCCGAGCGTCGCGCCGTTAGAATTGAGGCGTCCAGCCCGGGCTAAGGATCGTCGCCCCATGTCCCGGCGCGCCCGGCGACGGGCCGCACCAGCCGCCGGGTGACCGAGGCCATGCGGTCCGCCGCCCATTCGCGGCCGCGAGCGAGCAGCGCCGGCCGGGCGACCCAGGCGATCAGGACCGCCAGGAAGAGAATCGACAGCGCCCACGACCCCTGCTCGAATCCGGTCGGCCCAAAGGTGAACACCAGCGACGATCCCGCGGGCACCGCCGCCAAGGTCGCAAACATGAAGTCCATCTCACTGCCGGCGAGGTCGACCGGCTGCGAACCGGTCGGCGTGACAAGCCGCGCGGACCATCCGGGAAACAACGATTCCTTGAACAGGACGAGGCTGGGCGCTGACGACGCCTGCAGGGCGAGAGTCGCCTGGCCATCGCCCGTCCAGCTCGGCGTGATCGAAGCCTGCGGCCCTGCCCCCGAATCCGCGGCGAACAGCCAGTCGAGCTGCGCTGCAAGGAACGCCGACTAGTCCGTGGACCCGCTGGCGGAGTTGTGCGCGATCCAGTTCATGCCGCTCCACAGGACGCGGCCCTGGCCGGCGTTCGAGCGCGCGGCGACGACCCGATCCCCCACCCTCACCAGCTCGGTTGCGCCAGGCCGTACGGTTCCGGCCGAGCTGGCACCCCAACCTGCTCCCTGGTACACGAACCTGCCGAAGCCGTGGTCGGCGGCGCCCTGGACGAGCACCGGTGCCGCGGGGTCGAGCATGCCCCACTGCAGCGATGTGACCGGAAGGAGCGCTGGAGCCCGCCCAGCGTTCCAGTCCGGGTCGACATACTGCCAACCGGTCTCGATGAACAGCCGGCCCCCGCCGCGGACATAGCGGTCGAGCAGCGACCAGGCGGCCGGCTGGTCGTGGTAGCGGTACCCGAGGAGGAAAAGGCCGCGGTACTGGTGGAGCTGCTGGTCGGAGTAGTCGTCGATGTACGAGGACGTCCCCCTCACCAGCCACTCGGAATCGAATGGCATGAGGCCGAGCGTTGCCTGCTCGAAAACTGAGTTGTAGAGCTCCGGGACGCTTTCCTGCGTTCCCCCGACGACCAGCACCCCGGTCCCTCCTGCCCACTGCGCGGCAAGGCCGGAGGGCTGCGGGTTCACAAACGCGAGAGGCTGCTGGGCGACCTGCGTCCATCCCATCGACTCGTAGTCCGCGGTGCGCCCCGCCTGCGCGCTCGACAGCACCACCGCGTCGATGCCGAGGGCCTGCGCAAGCTGCGTCTTGACGGTGGCGCCCGAGGCTTGGAGCATGCTGTCCTCCAGCCACGACGACAGCTCCCTCGACGGCAGAACCTGGTCGTTGTAGCTGTGCGTGATCCCTCCGCCCACCAGGACGTGGAAAGCCATGTCCAGAGGTCCCGTGTCGGAGTTGAGCTCTGCGCGGGCAGGCGGCGACGGGAAAGTTTCCCCCAGGGCGGCCAGCGCCTGGCGCTTCGCCGGGCAATCGAGGGCGCAGGTGATCTCCGGCGCCCGCCACATGCTCGGATCCAGCAGCTGCGCGGCGAGCGAAGGGTAGATCGCGTCACAGACGGGGTCGCTTCGGCCCCGGCACCATGCCTCAGTCAGGGAAATCAGGCTGGGGTCGCGGTTCCAGGTGAGGTTCTGCGGATCGTCGAGGCCCAGGCCGCGGCAAACAGGGGCGTCGGTTCGCGTCTGCCCTCCGACGCGGCACGCGCCAACCAGCTGCTGCACCGAGAAGGTCGAGATCAGGTTGTGATCGCTGCAGAGCGCGGCGAAACCCGTGATCACGGGCGAGCACGCGTCGGGCGGATGATGCTGCCAGAGATCCCCCAGGGCGGGCGCATTCGGAAGGCTCGGCCCATAGGCAAGCTGCGTGCCGCCGGCCACCCGACCGCCGAATGCAAAGACGTCCGCGGCCAGCACGAGCACGAGGACGATGGGCAGCACGACCGCCGACCCTGAGCGCATCGCGGCGGGCCAGGACCATTTGCGGGCGGCCAGGCCCATCACAAGGCCTGGCAGCTCAAAGAGACCGAGAGCCGCGAGCGCCGGCGCGGCAACTGCAACCAGGAGCTGGAGCGGCCGGTGCGCGACGACGCCGAACTCTTTGAAGCCGGGTATGACGAAGAACGGACGGTAGAGGTCGCGATCCGCCATGAAGACGACTCCGAGCACGCCGAGAAACAGGAACAGTCGTGCTCGGCCGTCCCTCCAGGCAAGAGGTATCGCAAGCAGCGCCGGCAGGAGCACTGCAGGACTGACGCTGTACAGATCGTTCACGTTCCGGTCCCTGAGGGGGTTCAGCGAAAGGATGCCGGACAGGTCGAATGCGCTGAGCCGTCCCGGGTCGAAGTTGGTGCCGGCTCCCGCCCAGTGCGAGCGGACGACCGCGAGGTACTGGAGCTCGGCTCCGAGCCAGAAGGCTGACAGCAACACCACCCCCAACCACAAGGCGGGCGTGGCGGCCACGAGCCACGGCCACGCGCGTCGCACCGAGACGCGCGGAATGGCCAGGGCGTAGGCCGGCACGACTACCAACGGCGCGGCCAGGATGTGAGGTGACACCACGCCCATGGCGGTCGCGAGGACTACGAATGCGGCGGCGCTCGAGCGGAACCGCCAGCCTCGATCTCCAGCCAGCCAGGCGTGGAAGAAGGCGTCCAGCGCGATCAGGCTCGGCACGAAGAAGACCATCCCGACCCAGCTCGCATAGAGACCGAAATGGGTCCATTCCACCCACCCGATCGGGCTCAGCAGGAACAGAACTCCGGCGGCAAGGCCGGCGAGCGGCCGTCGCAAGCGCCAGTCGAAGAATGCGTAAAGACCGAGCGCGGTTGCCGGCATGAGCGAGAACTGGACGGCCTGCGCCCCGCCTTCGAGGGCGGTGCCGAGCACCCGGGAGACGAGGACCGCGAACCAGTGCGCGGCCAGTGGATAGGCCTCCCGGTACGAGACGCCCACCCCGTCCCATGGGTACCACCATGGAAGGTTGGGAAACGACGTCGCCACCCAGTCGATGAGGTGGAGATGAAATGGAGCCTCGGATCCCGCCATGCCCTCCCAGAGCAGCTGCCAGCTAAGGATGTACGCGACGAGGAGAAAGATCGTCGCGGCGACGGCCAGGCGCAGGGCCGCGAGCGCCGGCGTTCCTAACTTAGCCAGCTGCAGCTTTGTCCGCCGAGGCGCAATCCGCCGTACTCACCGCCGGCACGTGCACATCCTCGAGCGCCCACCCGTACGCGTCCACAGAGCCGACCTGGGTGAACCATTCGGGATGGTGGGCAATGACTTCGCGGTACTGCTGCTTGCCCGGATCCACCGCCCACAGGCGCGTGCCGGTCGACGTCAACCAGCACTGCATGAGCGTGTCACCGACGTCGGGGTGCTGCGTGTACGAGAAGGCTGTCAAGTAGTAGAAGGGGTCGTAGAGCTGTCCGACCACGTTCGGTCCGTGCAGACCGTGGTACTCGACCATCGCGTAGAACATCGCCGGCTTGTCGGGCGGAATGTTGAGAACGCCGCCGCGATAGGCCGGCTCGTCGTAGACGCTCATCAGCTGCGCGGCGGCGCCTTGCGATTGGGTCCACGTACCACGCGTGGCATCGTAGAGATTGAGGATGGGCGCCCACTCGACCTGGGCAGCGACCAGGACCAGGACCAGGACCGCCCACCCGGCCGGCAGCACGCGGCGTCCGAGGCGCTGCGGCACGAGCCCCAGCAACCCGACCGCCAGCAGCGCACCCGCAAACTCGTACGGGTACAGGAAGAACCTCTCCTGCCAGAACCACGACTCCCAGCTCATCAGATAGGACGTCAACCCGAGAGAGAGTCCCGTGTACGTGAGGTAGCCGAAGCCGAAGGTCAGGAACATGTATGACGGCGGCCGCTTCCACAGGGTCCACCCGAGGCCGGCCAGGCCGATGAGCATCAACGCCACCAGGAATGGCCGCGCCGCCACCTGGTCGGGCGTCAGCCCTGACGCGAACTCCCACTTGCCGAAGATGTTCGCGAGCAGGTTCCAATAAACGGGATAGATGGCGTTGCCGGTGCGGTCCAGCAGCACCTTCATGTAGGCGAGGATCAACACGATCCACGCGAGCGTCGCCAGCAGCCGCTGATTCTCGTGAGCGCGGCGGAAGTAGGTCGCCACCAGCATGCCCAGGCTGAAGATCCAGGCCTCCGCGCGAGCCATTGCGGCGAGCGCCCAGGCGACTCCGGTCCACAGTCCCCGCTTCGGCCATAGCCAGATGCCCAGCAGGACCAGCGCGACGCCCATCGGCTCGAGAAAACCGGTCGCGTCGATGAAGACGCTGGTCGGCAGCAGCGCGGCGAACAGGCCGGCGCCGATGGCAACGCCAAGGCCCCAATACCGCCGGCACAGGCTGAACACGAGGACGGCGGAGAGAGCTCCGAAGAAGACGCTGATCAGGCGCGGAATCACGATGTCGACGGACCCCGTCACGTAGAACAGCGCGACGAGGAGGGCCGGGTGGATGACTCCCCAGAAGTAGTCGAGACCTTTGAGGTCCCACAACCTCGGTCCTGAGGGATCCCACAGGCCGATCTCCTTCGTCAGGTAGGCGATCTGCCAGTGATGGAAGACGTCTCCGTGCCAGCCGTCGCCCGGGTTCTCCGGATCGGTCAGAAAGAACAGGGCGTACAGCCGGGGCACCAGTGCGACGGCCCACGCCGAGGCAACGGCCCATCGGGGCAAGGGTGGGGCAACCGCATCGGCGGACGGAGTTGCCGAATCGCGCGCTTTTTCAACGGCCTCTGTCCGAAGCTCCTCCTCGTCCTCGTCGTCGGCGAGGATCCTGGGCAGCAGCTTCAAGCCGTGGCTGCCTCTGCCCCGATCTGTTCGTGGGCGCGCGCCACCTCGAGGACGGCATGTTCCAACGTGTCGATGTGCCGCTCCCAGTCGAAGCGCCGCGCCCATTCGAACGCGCGCTCACCCGTCGCCTGGTTCTCGGCCGGGCTGTCGAGGAGGCGCGAGATTCCCTCGGCGTAGTCGCTCACCTCCAGCGGTTCCGCGAGGTATCCGGTTCCCGGTCCAACCGTGACCGTCGGGCCGGCCTGGTTCCACGCGACGACCGGCACGCCCTTCGCCATCGACTCGATGACCCCCATGCCGAAGTCCTCCTCCGGCGCGGGATACACGTAGACGGCGGCTCCCTCATAGAGCTTCTGGAGCTCGTCCTCGGCAATCGCGCCGAGAAAGATCACCGCATCCGAAAGACCCAGCTCTGAAACGAGCTCCTTCAACGTCGCCGTGTGCGCGGTGGGAGGACCTGGGATCACGAGCTGCACGCGGGGATGCCGCTTGCGCACCTCGACCATCGCCCGGATGGTGAGGTCGAAGCGCTTCTGGGGATAGTGGCGGTTGGTCAGCAGCACGTACGGCCGCCGGATCGGATAGCCGTTGATGGTCAGCCCGCCCGAGAAACGCGCATCGATCGGCAGCGGGAACCCCGACGATGCGACATGGCAGCCGGCCGGGCAGTCGATGGCATCGCGGTGGTACGTGCGCCGGATGATGTCACCGATGTAATCGCCGTTGACGAGCAGCTGGTCCGCTTCCTGCACCGAGCGCCGGTCGGCCCACGCGACAAAGCGCGCTGCGCGCAAGACGACCGCCGCGAGCAGCCGGTAGTCCGCGTTTGCAACCCAGCCGGTCTCACGGTCGATGTTGCGCGGATACACCAACCGATTCGGCTGGTTCAGGTAGAGCACGTAAGGCACGTCCATCAGTCGCGCCGCCCACCACGCGATCCAGGCGCTTGGCTGGTTGCAGCCAACGATCGCGTCGACGCCTCGAAAACGCCACGCGTACAGCGGCATCAAGAGCGAGGTGGCCGCCATCTGCACGGCTTCACGCAGTGGAAACCAGCGTGGCAGCTGCGGAAGGAAGGTCTTGACCCGGACGTCGCCGATCAAGTCCGGGTAGCAGCGGGATTGGTCGACTGTGGGCGCGTAGCACTCGACGTCATAACCCCGCCGGCGCAACCCCAGCACCTCTTCGATCACGATCCGCTCGCCGCCGCCCGAATAGGTGAAGCCGCAGTGAAAGACCGCAATACGGCGCGGCCCTCCGGCGCGAGCGCGACGCCGGCCTCCCACGAGGAAGAAGCTCAACAACCCGAGCACCAGCACGTTGGCCGCAGTGATCGCGTGATACAGAACGATGGCCCCGGCGGCCACTGGCGTGGCCAGCCCGAGCCCGCCATGCAGCACCAGCGAGCCCGCGACCTCGAGGTTGCCCAGGTAACCGGGCCCCGCGGGGATCGCGAAACTGAGCAGCAGAGCGGGATACGCCGCCATGGCCTTGAAGATCGGCACCGAGACGCCCACGGCGGCAAAGAGCAATGTGAAGTTGAAAGCGTCGATCGCCAGGGCAAGAATCGTCAGGAAGGCAAGCCTGCCGGCGAGGGCTGGCGTCCACAGCCCGCGTGCGCCGGCGCGGAAGGCGAACGCCTGGCCCGCGATGGCGGAGGCAAATCGCGCGGGCAGAAACCGCCGGGCCACCCAGGATCGCGCCAGCCGGGGGCCCAACACCGCGGTACCGAGGACCGCCGAGAGCAGGGCGACCGCCAGGGCCGCAGCGCCGAGCAGCCCGCGCGGGGTGCTGATCGCGCCGGTCAGGGCCACAACCTCGAGGACCGCAAGCACGACCGCGACCGCAGCGAGGTCGCACACCTTGTCGATCACGATCGTCGCGAGCGCCGAGCCTGCCGGCACGCGGTGGCGGCGCCAGAGCCACCAGGCGCGCGCGGCGTCTCCCGAGCGGATCGGCAGCACGTAGTTGAGGAGGCTGCCGGCGGCGTTCATGGCGAACGCCCTGACCATCCCGACTGGAGCCAGGGGACGCAGCAGGATCAGCCAGCGGCGCGCGCGGATCAAGCTCGTGAGCAGGAACAGGGCGATCATCAGCACGACCGGCGCCCAGCTCTGGACTCGCGCGTGGCTGATCACGTCGGTCAGCGAGACCGTGCGAAGCCAGAGCCAAAGCAGCACCACGCCGATTGCTGTTTGAAGGGCGAGCCGGAGCCAACGGTTCATGCGGCCACCTCCAGCCCGTCCGACGGATCCGGGCCCAGTATCCAGCGCTGAACGAAGATCCAGAACAGGAAGAGGTATGAGATCACCAGCAGAGTCCCGCCATAGTCGTGGAACAGGATCGCGGGCGTGACGCCGATCGTCGCGGCGATCGCGGCCACCGCGGCGACACGGAGAAGATTCAACAGCATCGTGCCGGCCACGCCGATCACGACGACCTGCACGCGGGCCGCTAGCGGGTGGCGCCCGCGGAGCCCTGTGATGAGGCTGACCCCGAGCAAGACCAGGCTCTGCCACCCGATGCAGTTCCAGGAGATGTACAGCGCGTGCATGACGCCGCCGCCATCCCAGACGACAAGGTGGCTCCCGGAGGCCGCAGCGTGAATGCCGGCGAGCCCGAGCAGGCCGACGACCATCCGCGCCTCGACCGGGACGATGTTCTGCAGCGGGTTGTCCACGCCAAGCCGCAGCGCCCAGGTCGTGAGCAGGTCGTCGAAGGTCGTGACGAGAGGCAGCAGCATGAGGAGCCCGCACGCCAGCGCAAGCAAAGTCAGGTTGAGGTCGCGCTCACGTTGTTTCATCTTCTGGCCTTCAACCAGGCGAGCCACCGCTTGCGACCGGTGAAGACCGGTATCAGGAGCGCCAGCCCGAAGAAGCCCAGGACCGACTCCGGCACGACGATGCTCGGCGGCACCACGCTCGTATCTGCAACGCCGGCGATCCCGTCATAGGCCATCGAGGGTCTCCCACCGGTGTTGTGCGTGAGGGTGACCGACAGACAAAGCGAACCTCCGGCGGGGATCGACAGCGACGACTGACTTGCGCTCGTGTTCACCGTGAACGGGCTCGCTGTGTTCACTCCGGAGGAGCCGTAAGTGGTGGACCAGGTAGTGCCGCCGTTTGGAATCGTCGCGACGAAGCCGGCACAGCTCGCGGTCGCCGAGACGCCGGCGCTGACCGTCACCGTGTCGTTGGTGTTTCCGGTTCCGCCGGTCCAGTACATGGTGAAAGACCACACTCCCGCCGCCACCGTCTGCGCCGGAAGGTTGGTGAATCCCCAGGTCGACGTAACGCCACCCGCCGTTGACTGGATGGAGCAAGGTGTCGTCTGCGTCCCGATCGTCTGGTCCATCGTGGTGGCAACGCAGGCGGGCGACGTTCCGCTGCCGTGGAGGTAGAGCGGGTTGCCCGCGGCATCGACCACCGGCGCGCGCGACGAGAGCCACGCCAATCCTCCGAACGCTGCGAGCAGCGTGCCCGCGACGACCCAGCCCACCCAGCGACGGCGAGTACTGCCGTTTCTGCGCTTCACGATCGGAGATGCCGGATGGACTGGAGCTCTCAAGTCCTGGCGTCGGGCGCGCGGCCCCAGGAGCCAGCGTCGCAGCAGGTTGAGCCGTCGCAGGTGATGCACCTCGTCCGTGACGTGCCCGGTTTTCGGAGTTCGGAACCAGGGCCCCTCTTCCTTGCTCAACAGTCCCTTGGCCGCCGCCCAGCTCTGGAACGGTACGAGCGCGAAAGAGAGAACCAGCGCTCCCCACACCCCTTGCAGGTCGCGCGGCGGCGCCTCTTCCAGGATCAGGCCGCCGAGGTTCATCAGAGGAAGAGCGAAGACGTTGGAGAACAGCAGGGACCAGCCGAGGACTGCCGTCCAGCCGGGCACGTGGGCGTGAAAGAAGATCTCCGAAATCAACCAGCTGATCGTGCCGACAACGAAGAGCGCAGCCTGCAGGTAATAGGTGGAGTCGTAGAGGAACTCGACCTTCTCGAGCGGGGTCACCAACGAAGACCCCATGATCGGAAAGAACCACTTGCGAACGTTGTGTGTGTGGCCTTCCGCCCATCGCATGCGCTGGCGCGCAAGGCGAGAAAAGGTGCTGACGCATTCCGCAGGTGTTTCAGCCCACGGGGTGTAGACGACCTTGTAACCGCGGGCGTAGAGCTTGAGCGTGAGCTCCCAGTCCTCCGTGATGCTCGTGCCCCAGCCGACCTGGCGCAGTACGTCCGCGCGGATCATGTAGGCGGTGCCGGCGATCATCTTCAGTGAGCCGATCGCGTCCTGGAAGGGACGCTCCACCATGTAGCTCCCCGCGTACTCGGCGCGTACAGCTTCGGTAAGCCAGCTCTCCGACTTGTTGAGCACGTGCCACTGGTAGCTCTGCACCGCGGCGATGTCGCTCCTGCGCTTGACAAGCCCCGCGCCCGAAAGATTCTCTTCGCGGCCGAACTCCGACTCGAGGAGCTTGTCGCCCGCGCGCTCGCTCACGCGATAGAAGTGCGGCAGGAGGCGGTCGATCGAGTCGGGGAAAGGAACCGAGTCGGCGTCGAAAACGACCACGTACTCAGCCCTGGGATCGGTGACCTTCAGCGCTTCGCGCAGCGCCCCACCTTTGTAGCCCTGACGGCTGTTGCGGTGGAGGATCTTGAACTTCGGGCGGTCTCTCCATTGCTGCAGGATCTGCAAGGACTCGTCATTGGAGTCGTCGACCACGACCACCTCGTACGCCGGATACTCCAGCTGATCGAGTGCTTCCAGAAGCCGCCCGATCACGCGCTTCTCGTTGTAAGCGGCGACGTGCACGGAGACGAACGGGTGATATCCGAGATCGATGTGATAGCCGTTTCCGTTTCCGTTGCCGTTGCCGTTGCCGTTGATGCGGCTGTGACCGGTCAGGTTCGGCGAGCCGTTTGAGCTATGGCCGTTGCCATTTCGAGGAGCGCCGTTGACCAGGGTCGTGAGCAGCACCATGGCGGTGCTGAGGTAGTACTTGATCGCGTACGCAAAGAAGATCGCGCCCAGGAACAGACCGGTGAACGCGAACCCGTAAGCGAGCCAGTCGGCGCCACTGCGAATCTTCGACTGAGTGACGACCTCGATGAAGCCGCGGACGATGGCGACCATCGGGATCGCACCCAGGACGAACGCGGCCACGAGAATTGCGTTGAGAGCGACGCTCCACGCAAGCTGCCCGCGGTCTCCGCGGCGCCTGCGTTGCGACTCTGGCGGCATCTCCTCGGCCATCAACAGCCCATCCAGTCGGAGACTGCCCGGGGCGTCCGCCCGGCGTTCAACGCCGCGCGCCCGGAGTCGACGAGCTCAGACCTGGCAAAACGCCGGTGGCCGCCGGGCGTGACCGTTGCCGGACGGACCCTGCCTTCGCGGACGGCTCGGTTAAGGGTCGGCTGGCTGATACCCAGCAGGCGGGCAGCCGCCTTTGAGCTGACGAGCTCCGCGCGGGCCAGCTCTTCGGCGTCCTCGAGCAGAAACCGGCGGTGCCCACCCGGAGTTACGAGCGCAGGCTTGAGCAATCCCCTCGCCACGGCGCGAAGAACCGTCGCCCGGCTGACGCCGAGGCGGGCTGCTAAATCGTTCGAGCTGATCAAAGTGTGCAAGTCGTGTGCTGGAGCAACGCACTTCTATCAGAGTGCGATCGCACTGGCAACGAGCGGGCTTGGTATTCCCCGAGTGACGCAGTCGTTTCGTCGTCGAAAAAGTACAAAGATCGACGTGGTTGCTAGCGGTTTCCGCGCCTAGACTTTTGTGTTGCGCGCGCGAGCGAGGACCCTCAGAAAGGAAGGAGAGCCGGGAAAGTCAATCGGGGAATCATCATCACTTAGAACCTCACCCCCCGCAGCCAAGCTCGGAGCCGGTGTCGAGAAATCGCCCGGCCCGAGCCTTTTTT
>Ga0209009_1000078_pt1 | contig 41444 bp, 53 predicted proteins | sample BlaSpr_A8_OM3_M2_FD_187979 | JGI IMG/M metagenome (GOLD analysis project Ga0209009, IMG submission 187979) | Forest soil microbial communities from Thunder Bay, Ontario, Canada - Black Spruce, Ontario site 2_A8_OM3_M2 (SPAdes) (version 2) | ecosystem: Environmental > Terrestrial > Soil > Boreal... | reverse complement strand
GCATTCCTCGATGTCGGGGGCGAATGGTTTCTGATGTGGCAGTCGCAAATATGGAATGGGCAGGAAGCGGCATTCCGAATGTTTACCATTGTCGGTGTGGTGTTTTTGGTTGTGGTGCAACGCGAGCCAACTCCCGATTAGAGTCGTTAATCAGGAGTTGACCGTTTTCTTAATGAGTCAGTCTCTGAGGGACCACCGGCTATTGCGCAAATCAGCGTCCTGTCGCACGAAGGCTTCCTTGGGCTGGGCTTGTTGGTTTCGCCTCGAAAATGGCCCAACCGCTAGGATTCGTCGTCAAATCCTGTCCGATGAAAGTGAGTGACCCAGGTGTGTAGCATGCAAGTCCGAGACTTCCTTCCTGCCAAAGATACTCATCGACAATTTTGCCAGTATCGAGGCCGAAGACAGGGAACCTTCGCAGTTGCGGATTGATGTCAGTCTCTGGTTCCTCGGAAAGCGGCGTATGAGCACTAACGATTAGGTCGTTCCCAGCGATTTTCGGCGAATCGAATTCTAACCCGTCCGGTCTTAGTTGAATCGTTTTCTTCAAGCGCCCATTTGCTGACAAAACATATACAGGCTCGCTGGTTGTCCCGCGCATCACATAAACGAAGCCGTTTGCCTTTATCGCGATTGGGTTATAGACGCGGGTGCTCCTCACTCTTCCACTGTTGGACGTCTTTGCCCCACTACGGCTCAGCTCGAATTTGGCCGTCAAATTACCATTAGACTGAAATATCTCCGCAATGATGTAAGTCTTACCTTCCGCCCGCCTGTAGCCGACTATCAGATATTTACGATTTTTGAGGACGGCAAGTCCAGTAGGTGAAAAATGGTCAGTGTCCAATTTCAACTGAACTTGAGATTGCAGACTTCCACCTTCGTCGAAGTGCAGAATGAAGTTTTCCCCGAACTCAATGGGGACTGTTACGGCAGAATACTTCAGTACCTGGCGTGCCAACACATAGAGGTCTCCGTTTGGCTCCGAATCAAAATCAGTTATAGTTCCACTCTCCAAATGGGGTAGTTCATCAATCGAAAATTTCCTGTACGAAGTTGCGTCGTGTGGAAACCGAACAATTGCGTTAATGGCATCTCCATATTTGCGATTACTGGGCGAGAAAATATTGCCGCGAGAATCGCAGCTCATCTCCTTAAGGAGTCCAAAAGTAATCAGGTCTTCGAGGTCACCCTTTAGCGCGACTTTCTTAGTAACCACCAGTTCGATACTGAACGGTGAGACCCCGACGACCATCAAAGCGAAAGCCAGAACAGCGCTGCAGAGCCTTAGCATTAATAGGAAAGGTTACCACGTCCGACTTGAATCGAAGGCTAACTCCTGATTGCGTCGGATTATTGGACAAGTTCATTTGAGTACTTGATTATCGGGAATCGATTGTTTCAGGATAGGAAGAATCAACCTGTTTGTCCGGCCATGCGAAAGAAACCAGTCCGACAAGTCCGGCAAACAACTCAACCAAGTAGTGATGGTCCCACCAGACGGCGCGCACAGGGAAAATAAACTGCCGCAAGAAAAGCAGAATGTACATAAGGCATGCAAGAATCGCCCAGCCTCTCGCCCCGACGTCTCTCTTCCAAATGGTCCATGCAGCCGCTCCCGCTATTGCCCCCGAGTACACGCAGAACACAGGTCCGAACAGCACATTATAGAGAAGTGGAAATGAATGAAACTTCGAAATTAGATACAAAAACCTCCCCTCTGAAGAAAGTAATGAGGCCAAGAAAACCCAGAACATGATTTTCCTGAAATCACCAGGCCACCGCAATCTTGGAGGCCACTGAGGATTGAATTCTATGAGGGGTTCGTCTGGCGGGAACACCGGATTCATAGCAAAATTCTGTCACAAAGGGCACCTCATCGTAAGGGGGTTAATCGAGACTCAGCAAAATTGGGCATATGATGGTGGAACAATGCTTTCGGTGTACATGCTCAGAGTTCGTTCATTCGGCATGGGACTAATCATCGTGCTGCTCCTCGGCACGGTCGTTTCCGGGCAAGAGACGCGCTGGGCTTATGAGCGTCGCAAAGATTACCTGACCGACCGCCAGTTTGATGATTTAAAAATTCCGGGCCGCTACATAAACACACCATCCTTACCTCACGACGACGGACTCCCAACGTTCGGTGTTTCTTGTTCAAACCGGAAGGTGAATGCCATAGTCATATCTACGGGCGTTGTAATCGATTCTGACTTTGGGGCTTCACCCAGAGTGCGAACGAGAATCGATAACCAGAAACCCAAGAGTGACCGCGCAGGACCTTTTCTCATGGCGGACGCCAAGACATTGAGAATCAATGGCTCTCGTAATCGTCTTGGAGGTACTGATATGCTTTTCGCGAAGAAGTACGTTGTGACTGTAGAGTCTTACGGGGCACGCGTAGTCGAGATAGAATTCGACATTCCGCCCGATTCGTCCAGCATTCAAAAATTCTGCGGCATCGAGCCAGGACGGGTGAACAAGTAGCGCCATTTTTTTGGTCCCACATTTTTCAATATACGCGGCGTTGACAAGACCTACATCAAGTCTTCATAAGTCGGATAAACGGACATTTGAGAATGACCTACGGAGAGACCAAGAAGCCCGGGAATCCGAACCCTCTTTTGTCATCACGGTCCCACCGCAGTTTTCCACCAAGCTCCTTGTTGAGGACCTCAAGCTCAACTCCTAGTATTGAGAGGGTCAATTGAAGGGCCTGAAAAGCATCGATACCGTAGACAGATTTCATCTTCTCCTCTCCTACGCCCTTGACCTGATAAGGGCAGTAGAAATATTGGTGGTCTGGCCCAGCCTGCGGTTTGCCGAGTAACACGAGAACTTCCAATGCCGCAGTATTGTCCCGAAGCAAGAGAAGGGTCCGTGTCGCGATTACTTCGCCGACGCTTTCAAGTTTCACTGGCATGCTCCTCGCAGGTCAGTTTCTGTCGCCAACGGAAGAAAGTAAACAGCGTGTCGGATAACCGGACAAATTCCTTGGTGGAATTCCCCCTCGGATTCTTGGCGTCCGTTCGCGTCCGAGATTTTTATCTACGCAGGAGATAGAATCCCAGTAACAAAAACAGAATTCCTAAGACTATTGGAGTTACGCGCATACCCGGATTCGGTTTGTACCGCTCACCATCTTTCTTAATCTTGCCAGTGTAGACATTGACGAAAATCCCGTAAAGAATCCAGAGGGAGCCAAACAATATCGTGTCAAGTGGGGTCGGGTGAATGCCGTGCATAGTCCAATGCTAAACTCATTTTCCATTTTCCATTTTCCGTTTATTTTCCGTTTAAGGGCTTCGCTCGGGAAGCCGTTCTGCCCTCCTTTGGGGTGCGTTAATCAGGACTATGGACAATCTATAGCGGCAAAATCTGAAGGTTTTCGACTTACCCATTCTTGCGCCAGATTGGCTTGATTCCCGAATACACCAGCCAGCATCCGAGGCCAATTAGCGCTACCATTGCGATGTACATGCCCAGTTGCTCTGCTTCGTTATTGGCCTTTAATAAATTGGCTGAAGGCAATACATGGTTTTTGACTTGGACAAGAATCAGCAGCATTCCTACGATGACTTTCCACCACACGGGTTGGTGAGACTGAGTCGGCATCGATTTTCCTCTTACGCCGCATTATAATTCCAATTTCCGAGAATCCGGGCAATCCGTTCCATTACCTATCTGTCCGGTAAGTGTTAATCAGGAACGATGCGATTCCAGATGGCGTGCAGGGCGGAGGGTATGATGTGATGGTACGCTTTGTCTGGGGTGCGGCGAATGCGAACGGGCGGCAGTGACTTCATAGATGCGTCAGCGATAGCGGATGAGAATTCCCTCGTTGATTGGTTTAATTTACCATCGGCGGCGAGTGCCGTATCACTCTGGGATAGCCTACACGATGCTGTGGTTGTTTCTATCCGCTCAAGTCTTCTAGCGCGCACTATGGATTTATCTTGTGAAATCGAACACCTGAGCGAGTTCCACAAACTTGATGAACGTTACCAATTCATTCTGCACCTTGAGGGTGTGCAGTCAGCGCGAGTGCTTCGCTACGCAATATGGCCGGGCGGGTGTTCGATTCCAGACGGACTCTCAGTTGAAGACCAGCGAAAGATAGTCGCGGAATATCAAGCCAAATGGCGGGAGGAATCTGCGTCATGGAACGAGTTCGAAAGTAAAATTACCCGCGAGGACGAACAGGTGTTCGATATTTCAGATGCGGCGCTCGCAATGTCACCTAACGGCCCAGCTGCCTTCAAAATTTGTGGACACCTCAACTACGCGACATACCACGAAGTTTACCTTCGCTTCGAAACCCTGAAAATTTCAGGAAGCGACGGAAAACTATTTGAACTTGGAGAGTTTCAACAATTGGGTGAAAAATACTGGGAAGCATTCAGTAATCGCGCCAAGTCCAAGAATTGACCGTTTCTGAAAGCACAATTTTTGCCTTGTTTTGAGCTAGCTCCTGATTGCATCGGATAATCGGACATGTTCCAGGCACGGCGGAAGAAGATTCTACATTACCGGGTATGAGTAAAACGTGCCGTAGATAATTGCATTCGGATTATTTCTCGTTCTCTCTAACATGTCTTCGACTTCTTCGCTAAATTCGCCAGGTTCCAATACAGGATTCGCCCTTTCAACGTCCAGCAGCTTCCAACCGTGGCTCTCCAACATTCGGACGCACTTTTCACGGTACTCTTCTCGACTGGCCGCCCAAGTTGTAACCACGGTGAACGCGGGCTGGAACACAAGCGGCGTTTTCTCATCCGACCAACTAATCTCAATAGTGCCAATCCAAATCTCAGGCCGTGCCACGTTGCCCTCGCTCCGTCAGCGTAATACAACTCACGAAGCGTTGAAACTCCCGATTAGCCCTGACCGCGTCTTCGACGCGTCACTAGTGCCACAAACTTGTCCAGACGGATTCATTAATTCCAGAGAACTTATCAAGTTTATGGAGAGCGACCCGACGCTTGCGTTCTAACGCGGAGTTTCCAGCACTCGTATGGCCTCCGATAGCAGTTCGGAATAATTGGACGAGAATATTTCAGGCAGAGTACGTTCCAGAGCACCCTCTAAGCGCCACAGTGCCGTGCGTTGTGCAAACTCACGGGCTTCAACGAATAGTGGACTCGCCGAGCTATCGTTCGGATTGCTCTTGCGCCACGCCTCGTACGATTGAGTCAACAACTCAAAAAGCACCAGGCAAACCGATTTTGGCAAATCGATGATGACCTTGTCATCGAGACTTGTGTCCATTTGTGCCACCTCCCGGAAAGAATACGTTCACATCGTAAACCTCTCAGTGCCCGGATAACCGGACATCTTCCTTCCCACTGACTAGTTGCGCGTTTTTTATCCATTGATAGTTACTGCAGCAAAGTACGCCGTTCGCCACCCAATCCTCCGAGTTGTCTTGCAGTCGTCTTACCATAAGGTGGTAGAACTCGGTATCGAGACTAGAGGAGTCCTGATGTATATATGCAACAAAACGAGAGTCCGGGGACCAATACAAACCTGACACTGCCCGTCTCTTGTTAAACAGGGTCTTCTTATCTTCACCAGACGGGCGAATAGCGAAATAAGCTTCGCCGTCTCGATAGGCTATCCAATCACCGTCCGGCGACCACGTTGGTTGGGTTCCTTTAGCAAGTATCCGCCAGTTCCGGTTCCCTATTTCATAGACCTTCACATTCCCTTCGGTTTCGTAGACTAATTGAGTGTCATCCCGCGACCAGCACTGTGAAGTAAAGTGCGATTTTGGGTCAATTTCGCTCTGAGGTTCAAACGTGTGCAATTGTTTTGAGGCCAGGTCAAAAATTCCCAGTGTTGTGTTTGCCTCGCTAAACGCTGTCATCGCTATCTTCGACTGGTCATGTGACCAACAAGTGTTCAGGGTCTGAATACCCGGGTATTGTTGTAGGTCACTGCCGTCCCATCGGACGATTCCCAGAGAGGCCTCACGGACCGTCCCTTCCCAGCGCACAACTTCGAGCGCGATTTTGGTTCCATCAGGGGACATCGTCCCGGGTCCGTCTTCCATGGGAACAAGGCTTTTCCCGCGATATTTTCGACGATTCTCAAATGAGATGACTTGAAGACCGAACGAATAAGCGACCAGTGTCAGTCCCGTCTGTTTTTGCTGTCGGGCCAATTCTGCTCGAACTGATTCATTCTGCCTCGCTGGTGCGAATCGCGCGGAATCCTCCGGGAAGGACTGAAGAGCAGTTGCGAGCCGAGGAATAAAGACGAGCGTTCCCGCCATCGCTAAAAGCCATGCGACAAATGTGTGTTTTCGTATTGAGACCATCACTGCGGTACCCCCGGCGAAAATCCTAGCACTCCCTTTCATCAATAGACGAGCACCTTGTGGCACTTTCGCGAGTGCCACATCGCGGCTCTATAATCAGGCCTTGACCCATTTGGCTGGCGGTTGAAACCATTTAATTACGACACTTTATTGCCAACTTCGCGCTTCCCTGAAGGACTTATTCTCAGCTATAACTTGCAGTGCTAAATCGAGACCACCCAAGGTTTTCAAGGCTAAGTCATGGGAACGGCAAATGACTGGATGTCGGCAGCATTTTGGGGCATGTTTTGGGCTGCCGGGATGCTAAATTCGACCCCATATCTCAGCACAGCGGGCAACGCAAAACAATTTAGGGAGCGAGCCGAAACCCGCTCCGCCGGATGCGTTTACTTGTCCAGATTCGGTGCTGAACCAAGGATTCTGGTGCCTGTTGTGGAATTTCCATCCAGCCCGCGACCTCCATCCCCATAGGTCTTCGTCAGCGCGGCCGTGGGCTTGTGTTCAGGCAGCAGGCGTTCAAACCTCTCAATAACTGGCAGCAGATCTTCGTACATGGTCTTCACATCCCAATCCTTTGCGGCCGTTCTTTGGATCGTGCAGTGATGAAGGTACTTTGAAATTGCCTCGTCGTTATCTCGGGTGTCATATTTTTCCCATAAATCCAGTCTTGTCATGGAATCAAGGTCTGCCTTGTCGGGCACATGGTCGAACCAGACAAGTTCCGGGCGCAAGATGCTCAAGTCACCGTCTCCGGGCTTAGGCTTGCCGAAGAATTCAATCAAATTGCGGAAATGCAAGAGGAAATCTTCCAAGTACAGCCACTCGTCAAGTTGGGTCCACCACGATTGAGGCGAAAGCAGGCGCTCTCTAGCAAATCGCAACAAGTCGACTTCGTAGAGTAGAGTCTCGGCATTATTTTCCTTAATTTTCCGAGAATACTTATCTTTCATAGTTTGTGTCTCATCGGCGCGGATTCGCGGCAGGAAGTCAAATGCCTGCAGCCATCTCGCAGTACCTACAAAGCGCGTTCACAAGCTGAACCTGACGCGGGGTCTTGCACTCCGCTTGGAAAAGCGCAGGACTGGCAACGATCACAGCAATACATCGCGCTCGCGAAATTGCAACATTCAACCGATTTAAACAGCCGGGCCGGTGCGGCAGGTGGCTCGTAATCTTCATGTGCAGCCCGTCCTTGTCGTCGCAAAGCTCCCGCATGGAATAGCCGACTCGTGTTCCTTCCGCATCGACGATCTCGGCGGCGAAATAAATGGGAAAAGTGCTGTCCCATGCTGACGGCGCCTCGGCAAACTGCCATAGAAGATGTGCCAAGGCAACTCGGTTTCCCCAACATTTTCCATGACCTCGATACTGCCATGAGCTCCCGCATAGCGTCGTTGCCGATCTTCTGTTTCAGGTAGGCCAGTGGGTGGCGAGCCTTTGCGAGTTCCTCTGCAAGGATCTCGGCATTCGACAACCGTGTTTCTCCAAGAATGGCTCCACTCTCAACGAAGATAAAACCCAGCGAATCATTCGTATGATTCAATATTCGAAATAAAGTTACACGGTTTTCTTGTCTGCTGACTCGTCCGCTGGGTGCCGATGGTTGATTTCGGGCGGGGCATGACCGGCAGGCGGACAGCGCGAATGGAGGGTGATCAATAGGATCGGAATTTCCGCCTCCGGGACAGCCGTCGAAGTGTTGGCGCACCACGATCGCGGTTTGCAGTCTGATGCTGGAACTTTTTTCATTCCCAAGAATCATAGTGTGGGCGTCCCAGAGAGTGAACAAACGGAGACGGAATGGAGATTCACGATGGTTCGTCAGCCTGTCGTTTTTTCCGAGGAGTCAAAGTGCAAAGTGCGCATTCTTGTGGCAGATGATCACCGTGACATTCGGGAGCTCGTGGAAAATATGCTCGAATCGAACTTCGAGGTTGTTGGAACAGTGGATAACGGCAAGGCTCTCGTAGAGACTGCCCTGAGATTGCAGCCCGACGTCATTATCACGGATATCTCCATGCCGATTCTTAGCGGCATCGAGGCCGCTAAGCAACTGAAGGAATCCGGATCGCCAGCCAAGGTGGTCTTCTTGACTGTTCATTCGGACCGTGACTTCGTGCGCGCCTGCCTGGACGCGGGGGCTTCTGGATACCTGGTGAAACTCCGCATGGCCACCGATCTGTTGCCCGCGATCCGCGAAGCACTCGCCGGCCGCATCTTTCTCTCCCCAACCTGCGACCACCAGAACTAAAGGGTCCCGCCACAGAAACAAATGCCGCGGCCTGCTAGTCGAGGAATCGCACGCGCATCGGTGGCATTCAGACGAGAGTTCGAGAATTCCGTTACGTCTCTTCCTTGCGGGGTCCAGCGCATCAGCCCTCTCGGCTTTATCCCGCACTACCGGACCTCGACTTGGAGGATGGTTCATACACCTCTCTGACGGAGGCGCAATGGCTGGGCGCAATCGATACACTGTTTGAAGGCACTCTCCGGAGGAGGTCAAATACGACCGCTCGGTCATGAAGGTTTCGTTTGGGACAGGTTGTACATGATCCAGTCCTCTATTTCGTCGAAATGCGAATATGGAACTAACCTACAATTCCGGTGCGTGATACCAGTGATCATGAGAGATATCTTTTTCTCTACATCCTGCCGATAAAATAAGATCACTTTCTTTGTTGTGGCTCCCAGAAGGTATCCAGTCTCAAACCCCAAGCCAAATGAGGAACCTGAAACTTCGGCCATAAATACATCGCACTGCTCAAGCCATGTCACGTCCCGCAGGTATACTTCTTGAGGCGAGATTGCGCGGTCTGCCTCCCACGCATCATCCCGGATCAAATGACGCGTGAGCACTTCGTGCTCCATCTCCGCCAGCAGCTCAACAATCTTTCTGGCTGTTACCACGGAGGAGCGGTCCCCGGCTACGGTGAACCCAAAATAGATTTTCATGTGTGTCGAGCACACTGGCGTATTCGTCCAAGATCACTGGGGGGCCGTCCGCCGAACTGAGGCGTGCAACTGCTAGCCTGGCACGCGATCTTAGGGTCGGCCAATTCAGAGGGCTGTAACCTCGAGTCGGTTCCCCGAAGCCAGCCAAACCTGAACCAATGCCCTAAATCCGAAGTCTGGCTGCTGAAATCTTGGCTTGCTCGGCTTCAGCCCTCGCTAAGAGGAATGAACAGCACACTATCGGACCGCGAGCATCTCGAGACCTAAGCACCTGCCGTCTGGGCGAATGTGAAGGTTTCTTCTTCGGCTACCAAGAAAATTGGCGGCCCACCGGACGAAATCGATACGGCATGGGCAAGCGCCTGCTTCCCACCATCTGACGCGGCGCATGCTTCCAGATCCGCCATCGACGGGAAATGGATCTCCGCGATGCGATAGAAAGGAGGAGTACCTTGCGGTGAAGCCAGCACCTTTGTCGCGACAATTTTGGTCTTGCCACCCAAGTTCGCGATAGCCAGAGGTACGTGCTCGTTTTGATAAACCCTCTCGAAGGCATCAATGTCCTTGGGGCGTGGATATATCACAACAAGTTTTACGTTTGCCATTCCGTGCTCCTCTTCTCGTTGAGATTTGAAACAATGCGCGCTTTATTTTCTCTTCAGATCGTTCCGCGACGAACCTCGAAGCCTGAGTTCACTTATGGCGACCCAGGAGGCGCCTGACCCATGAGATTCTTCAGCATTCAAAAAGATACACCTCCGCAAACCATTTCGTCCGTGCACCGATGCAGCAGATGTGAGAGGACTTGAAATGATCCGCCAATCAACGGATCGGAACTGGCTTTATAAAGCCCAACCGAGCGTATAGCACCGACAGCCTCCCATGCCAGCTCTGTTGCGACACCTTGGCCTGCGTCGCCGGGACGCAGGTATATTCGGCATAGCTACCGTCGAACGCGCGACAACGCTTGCGGGTCCTAGCGCCTCATGCCCGATCGAAGTGCAACTGCTAAAGCTTCTGCCCCTGCTCCGTGAGAGTCTTCGCCCACACGAAAGCGTCAGCTTCACGAAAGACCGCGTCCACTCAACAAAGCCGCGACGTCGCCCTATCTGAGGCGTCTCTGGATAAGATGTCGCTCCTTCGATAAGGTTTCGGAAGCGCGTCTTACATGCCTCGGTTAGCACCTTTATCCTGATTTTCCGCGATCAGCTCAACCGTCGCGGATCTTCGTCGCCAGCGGCCGACGAAATTCGCCGCTGCGTCCACAATTCCACCGTAGTCGGATACGTGAAATAGGCCACCTCTACATCCTGCAGAGCCGGCAGTCTCCTCCGCTTAGCTCAAGTCTTCTGCAACGATTACAGCGATTGCCCAAGCCGCTGCGGACAAAGAATCTTGTACGTAGGCCGCCGTTTCACGAAGAGAAACTCGAGAAAGTTAGCCTTTCCGTCGTAATGATTCGAGATAGGAGCGAATCGAGAGATCTCGGCCCGCATCTCCAATGATAAATGTAGCAAAGCAAAGCGCTGGAACCAGGTGGTCGAGGGAGGCTCCAAAATACTGCCAGAACGGGGCGTGCGGTCCGGGGTAGTTTGCAGAAAATAGCAGACCACACATATAAATGACCCCACAAACGCTCGCAGGACGAATCAGGAGACCGAAAACCAGCGAGAGACCAATCGCCAATTCTCCATAAGCGACTAGAAAAGCGATAGCCGTGCCGTGAGGTAGTACAAAATTTCGAAGTACGGGAACCATGAACGGGTACGCACCGTTATCAAGAAACCGGTGTATCCAAAATTGAAAACCGCCTCCGGACGTGAAATCGGTACCAACAACCTTGTATTCACCAAATATGAGGAATAGTACGCCCACTGCTATTCGCAACGCCGCCAGCGCCATCGCATTTCGATCTTTCATATCGCGGTCAGATCAGAACTGCAAAAATCCGTGCTCAGCGTCCCGCGTTACCAATAGCCACTCTAGATGCCGGTCTGATGAAGAATCGAGGTCAAAGTTACGCGTGAACAAAGAATTCTCAGAATATTCGGTAAGTACAGGAACGCATTGACGACTGCCTTCGGAGGCCGCCGTGCTGATATTTATTCCCTGGCCGAATTCAACCACCGGTCTCCGGTGAAGGCGTCGGGACATATATAGGGGCGAAACTTTATTTCTAATGCTGAATCATACGAATGATTGGCTGAGTTTTATCTTGGTTTAAGAAGAGAGGGTTGGCATGTTTCGCTTCAGGCTCGTGTTGACTAATGTGGTTTCGGTGGCAGTTCTCGGGGCATTGTTGTTTCTGGGCCTGGAGGTCATGCGTGGAGGCACACGTCCGGCGAACGGCAATGCCCAACAAACCCCCGTGCTTGTGGAATTGTTTACCTCCGAGGGGTGTTCCGACTGCCCTCCTGCTGATGCTCTGCTGGAAAGATTAGACCGCTCCCAGCCCGTCAGCGGCACCGAACTGATTGTTCTCAGTGAACACGTGGATTATTGGAACGACATCGGGTGGAAGGATCCCTACTCCTCTCATGAATATAGCGAACGGCAAGGCGCTTATGCCGGTCTATTTGGTCTTGGGAGCGTTTATACGCCACAAATGGTGGTTGACGGACGCTTCGAATTCGTGGGCAGCGATGAAAGAAGGGCGATTCAAGCAATTGAAAGCGCAACGAAAATAGAAAAGATACCCGTCAACATCTCTTCGATTCATTTGGAATCCGGCAACGTCGTCAGTCTCCACCTTGACACCGGTCAATTACCTTCCTCCGTTGCGGCCGGGTCCGCGGAAATCTTGCTAGCAACGGCCGACGAATACGATGAGTCACACGTGAGCCGTGGGGAGAACGCCGGAAGAAATTTGAAACACATTGCGGTTTTGCGGAGCCTCACGCGAGTCGGAACGGTGAACCGAGCCGGGAAGTTTTCTCAAGATGTTAGGATCCATATTAATCGTGAAAATAGCGGCAACCTGCGGTTTGTCGCCATCGTGCAAGAAGCGCCGGTCGGCAGGGTGCTAGGGGCGGGATGGGGCCGGCTTTCGAATTAGACTGTACCGCGTCGCGTTTAGCGTCCAGTCGCATATTGCATTGAGGTGACTGAATCCGAGGGGAGCGAATGAAATACGGAGTCGTGATTGGATTGTCTTTAGCCGTCCTTGCACTCGCAAATATGCAAGAAAGCTTATCAGGAAAGCAGGCAGACTCGCCGTCGATCGGACTGCAAGTGGGAAACAACGCACCGGCCTTTATTTCTCGCGACCAGTTTGGTCATGACCAATCACTCGACACGCTTAAGGGCTCGAACGGCACGGTTCTTCTTTTCTTCCGCTCCGCCGATTGGTGACCGTTCTGCAAAGCGCAGCTCGTGCAGCTGCAAAGCGCCAAACAAAGGTTCGAAAAACATGGAATCAAGGTCGCTGCCATCAGCTACGATAGTGCGGCGATTCTCAAGGACTTCTCTGAGCGGCACAAAATAGAGTTTCCGCTGCTGGGCGACCCGGATTCCAAGATTATTGGCAGCTTTAACGTCCTAAACGCAGAAGCTACGGGGAAGAACAAAGGAATGGCGCACCCCGGATTTTTCTATATCGACTCGGGCGGCGTTATTCGTGAAAAATATTTCGAAGTGAAGGACGTCGACCGATTCACGCCGAACAATGTGATTGGGAAGCTTTTCCCCGAACTGACCGAAGAAGTGAGCCAGAATAAAAAAGCACCCCATCTTCGACTAACACTTGAGCAATCAGATCGCGACGTCGTACCTGGCAGCCGGGTAAGTTTGATTGCCGAAATAGAACTTCCCCCGGGCACCCACGTTTATTCTCCCGAAGTGCAAGGGTATAAACCGATTCAGCTCGCAGTGAAGGAGACCTCGGGGATCAAACTCGCGCCGGTAATATACCCGAACTCTAAGGATATCTACTTGGAGGCCATTCAGGAACACGTCCCGGTCTTTGAGGGGAAGTTCCGTATCGTTCAGGATGTCACGGTAAACTTCTCTCCGACTTCCGATATTGCTCGCTCACTGATTTCCGCAGGTAAGACGATCTCGATTAGTGGGGAGTTGAAGTATCAGGCTTGCGACAAGACGGTGTGCTATCCGCCTACGTCCGTGCCAGTCATGTGGAGTTTGAAGGTTTTTCCTCTGGATCTTAAGCGGTCTCCAGACGCCATTCGGCATCAGTAGCTGCTAGAACTATGGAAGGAAAACAATCAGTGAGTCTCGGATGGAGGAAACCATGAGCGACGTTGTCTATATTTCGAAGTCAAGTATTGAACGGAAGGCGGGACCGCTTCGCATCGCACACCTGCCCGGAGAGTCACAGCCTGTTATCTTCAGCGTGCACGGGGCGATTGCCGAGCATTATAAGGTTGATCCAGCGAAATTAAAGGAGTCACATTCTTCCACGATCGACTATGTGATTTGTGCAACCGCCGGTTGAATGATGGGCACATTCGGAGGTGCGCTGGAAGCGCGCCACATCGATGCAAGCAATGGACGGCTGACTGCGGATGTAACAGGCGAAGTAGAAACAGAGGAGGGCGTGCTGGTAATCCGGCGAATTCATGTGGCAATGACCCTGGCAGCTCCGGAAGAAACTAGGGGGACGGTAGAGCGCGTGCACGGCATTTACGCTATGAGGTGCCCGCTTTATCGAACATTGCACAAGACCATCCAACTCACGTCTTCTTTCGAGCTGGTAGCTCCGACAGCCGAGGCGTGAGGGCGCTCATGGCTGAAAAGAAAGCAGTAGATTCACACGATGAATCGTCTCCGGGTGGCGCGGCGTGAGACATGCCGTCCTGGGTGCCGGTGGAATTGGAGGCTTAATCGGAGCGTCGTTGGCTCAGCAGGGTGATCAGGTTACTCTGCTCCTGCGCCCAGAAACCCTCCCCCAGCATCCCCCTTACCTTCGACTCGAAGGACCGTTCGGGAACTTCCAGGCCCCGGTCCGAACCGATGCGAAACTCCGTGAACCCGTTGACGTGCTGTGGGTAACTGTAAAAGCATATCAGCTTGTCACAGCGCTACGGGCAGTTCCACGCAATGGTCCCAGGATTGTAACTGTCGTGCCACTGCTGAATGGGATTGATCATGTCGCATTGCTGCGAAGGAGCTTCAATCACGAAAGCGTTGTTCCCGGCACGATTGCCGTCGAATCTGAACGCGTCGCACACGGTCACATTATCCAGCGTTCACCGGTTGCCCGTCTGGCGCTTTCGGCGACTGGAGAGCGACAACTGGAGGGCGTTGCCGCCCTGCTTCGGCGCGCGGGCTTTTCTTGTGAATTTCAAGCAGACGAAAAAACAATGCTCTGGAGCAAACTTGCGTTCCTGGCGCCATTCGCGCTCGCAACTACAGCGGGTAACAAGAACAAGCAGGAGATCTTCGCCGACCCTGTATGGCGGGCACGACTCGAATTGACGGTACGCGAGGTCTGCGCTGTTGCAGCTGGGGAAGGAGCGATTGTCGATCAACTGAAGATGCAGGCCATGATCGAAGGATTACCTGCGACTATGCGCAGTTCTATGCAGAAGGACGTGTCGGCTGGCCGCATACCTGAGATAGACGCCATAGGTGGCCCGATCGTTCGGGCCGGAAGGATCCATGGAGTCGATGTGCCTACAACTCGCGAACTGATTGCAAGAATCGAAGACCGCCTAAGGCGCTAGCCACTTGTCTTCCCACATCCATTTTGTTTAAACGCAAGAGCTTTCTGTGCGCTCCGCTCGCGCCCAAAATTGACTTGGTAGGGTTCCGGACAGAGCGGCTGTGCGGGATATGGTATTGGCTGATGCCAAGCAGAACGAGCCATTTTGTTTACATCGCGATGAAACCTTTTGGGGGGTGGGCAATCATACCGCAAGAAGGCCGATAGTAATTCAGCGCGGTGGATCGTTTCTAAATGGTACTTGCCGCGAACCCACATTGGGATGGCGCCTCGTGCACTGGTGACGATTCTCGTTGTTGAACCCTATCGTCAGGAACCCAACAGATGTCAAATTTCGAATAGGAGCTAACAAGGACAATGACGAAGAACAAGAAAGCTTTAGTGGCAGTTGCAGCGTTTGCGGGCTTGCTCGCAGGCACTTCCGCGACAATTCAGGCGTCGAATCTTTTGTCGGGAATGCACGCGGGCGTGCAGTCTGATCAGTCTGACAACAAGGTGAAAGAAAAGCACGCTTGTAAGGGCCAAAACTCTTGCAAGGGTAAGGGCGGTTGCAAATCGAGCGACAACGGCTGCAAAGGTAAAAACTCCTGCAAGGGCAAGGGCGGTTGCGCAACCGACGGCTCAAAACCACCAGCGGATAACCCTCAGAGCTAAGTTTTCAATTCCCAACTCTTCGATGCTGGGAGTCGAGCCTGGGTTATCACTCGACTGCCAGCGTCTGAGACCCCAGTGGAGTCCTATATATGCCGGCAAATCGCTTCAACGGATACACAGACTACGGAATCGGAATCGGGCTGCGAGTTCCGCACTACCAACATATTCTGACTCGCCGACCCGTTGTGGATTGGTTCGAAATTATATCTGAAAATTTTATGATCGATGGCGGACGCCCGCTGCGCATTCTCGACGAAATCTTGAAACAGTACAAAGTCGTTCAGCACGGCGTTTCGATGTACTTTGGCTCGGCGCAACGCGCCGACCGCGAGCATCTGCGCCGCCTGAAAACTCTCGTGCAGCGAACCAAGACGCCCTGGCTTTCCGATCATCTCTGCTGGGGCAGCGTGGATGGGCGTTACACGCATGATTTGTTACCCATGCCCTACACATTTGAAGCGGCGCGCATCACCGCGCAAAAGATTCGCGAAGTCCGCGATTTCCTGGAAGTTCCCATCGCCGTGGAGAATGTAAGCAGCTACGCAGAATTCCATGTGTCCGAAATGACGGAATGGGAGTTCCTGAACGAAGTAGTCGAGCGTGCGGATTGTGGAATTCTTCTGGACGTAAACAATATTTATGTCTCGTCTAAGAATCACAACTTCGATCCATTCACGTATCTGAACAGTGTCCCCGCCGAGCGTGTCGCGCAGATTCACATCGCCGGTCATTCAAAGTACCAAAAATATATTCTCGACACACATGACCACCCGGTGATTGATCCTGTTTGGAAACTGTATGCACGGGCCATCGAGCGAACCGGACACACTGCGACACTTTTGGAATGGGACGATCGTATTCCTACCTTTGGCGAAGTTCACGATGAAGCGCTGAAAGCGAATCGTTTCCTCGCAAGCGCATCCCTGGCCAAGGCCGTATGAACCTGCTTAGTATCCAGCGACATATAGCGCGGGCGGTGATGACACCCCTCACGCCATCCGAACGCATGCGCCATGTGGCGCCCAATGGCCGATCACAGCGTGCGGTCGCAAACGAGATCATTAAACCAAATGATCGCCTAACCTCATTCGAGCGCCTGGAAATTTACAACCGTCAATACTGGTTCCGGATCTTATCTGGTTTTTCGGAAGATTTCCCTGGCTTGCGCGTGGTGCTCGGCGATCGCCTGTTCGACAAAATCGCGCAAGCGTACCTGAAAGATTGCCCTTCGCGATCCTTCAGTATGCGCAATATAGGCGCAAAGTTTGGAAGTTGGCTGAGAAATCCTCCACATTTTGCCGGTTCACGGCAACAGCTAGCGTTGGATATCGCGCGGCTGGAATGGGCCGAAATAAATGCGTTCGATGGCAAACGGTACGATGCGCTGAGGCCGGAAGATTTCACAAATGCAAGTCCCGCGAAATTGCGCCTCAAGTTGCAGCCTCATCTAAGTCTGCTCGATTTAAAGTATCCAGTGGACGACCTAGTGCTGCGAGTTCGAAAAGATTCCACAGAACTGAGTATCGCTAGTAACACTCTCAGTGAACGCCACAAAGGCAAACGAAGTGTGAGCGTCGCCCCTCTTTTGAAACCCACCCCAATTTTTCTCGCGGTGCATCGCATGGACGAAGACGTTTATTTCCTTCGTCTGGAACAGAAAGAGTTCGCAATTCTCTCTCGTCTTCGCAATGGCAAATCTTTGGGCGCGGCGATCGAAGGGGTTCTGCGCAAGAACGCCATGCCTGACGAAGAGTGTCTATTGCTCATCCAGAAATGGTTTCAGAACTGGTCCGCCCTCGGGTGGTTTTATCGCGGAACAACAGATTCCACAAATTCGTAGCAACCGGTCAAATACAAATTCACAAAAGCGAGAATCATTGATGAGTAGCGCGACAAATCAGATCGAACGCCTGCATGACCTGTTCGTGAGGCTAATGTCGAATTTACAGTCACCGTTCCTGTTGGCAATTCGCCTGTACTGGGGCTGGCAATTCACGATGGTCGGCTGGGGAAAGCTTCACAACCTGGCGCACGTCACCGAATTCTTCCAGAGCTTTCACTTGCCTGCACCCGCGTTCACGGCCGCATTCGTCTCTAGTTTTGAGTTCGTGGCCGGTATCCTTCTCGCTCTGGGCCTCCTCTCGCGTGTCACGGCTCTTGGCATCGTGATTGACATGAGCGTAGCGTACTTTACAGCAGATCATGACGCGCTCGTGTCCATCTTTTCCAGTCCCGACAAATTCTACGGCGCCGATCCCTTCATTTTCTGGTTCGTTGGCCTGATTATCTTGTTTTTTGGTCCTGGGAAGTTCTCGCTAGATACGCTCCTCAGTCAATTTACTCGTAAGAAAAGTGTAGACAGTGAACTTGGAGCCGCAACAAATGGGGAATCAGGGCCTAGATCACAGCGTTTCGAGGGAGAACTCGGGACATGACCGCCGCTCACGGTTTGAGAACCCACTCGGACAGCAACTGCGACCCCGTTCCAGTTCACAGATTGGTTTGCAGCGAGGTGTGGGGCGGCAACAACATCGTGGACTTGACGGTGGAGGTTCCCGGATTCGTCGGCTGGGTTTATTCCCAACCCCTATATCCAGCAACCACCGGAGGTGACGTGTATTACTTAGTAGTCTGTTCCAAGGGCTTGCTTTCGAGGATTGTTTTGGCAGACGTTGCTGGCCACGGACAAGGCGTCAGCGCAACTGCAGCGACGTTGCGCAAATTGTTGCGAAAGCATATGAATGCGCTCGACCAGTCTATTCTGATGCAAGAAATTAACGAGGCTTTCCGCCGGGAAGACGATCCAGAAGATGTGCAATACGCCACAGCAGCTGTCTTCGGCTATTTCTGGAAGACTGGTGAATTAATCTTTACTAACGCCGGTCACCCTCGAGCTCTGTGGTATCACGCAACGGAGGGCGCTTGGGATTGGCTGCACGACGAAACCCCTTATAAACAGACCAGCGTAGCGGGTGTCCCGCTTGGACTGATCGCCGGCACAGAATATTTGCAGAGCGCAGTGCGCCTAGGGCAGGGCGATCTCTTGGTCCTCTATACTGACGGAATCAGCGAGTCCACAAACCAGGCTGGCAAGGAGCTGGGGTACGACGGATTGCTGAGATTGGCAAAAGGTCTGGCCTTGCAAACTGTTAACTCACCCAGCGCGGCGGGCCAAGCATTGCTCTCGGCAGTCAGGGATTTTCGCGGTGAAACTCCGATTTTCGACGATGAGAGTTTACTAGTCCTGCGGCGAACAGAAGACAATATGCCGCAACTCGCCTCATGAGCACTGAACCCGGCTCAATTAAATAGGACCGTCCGGATGGTGCGACGGTCACCCAAACGGTAACCAGATGAAGCCATATATTCGGAGGACCACGATCGGAATTTTCGCCGGCGCCTTAAGCAGCCCGGCACTCACTTACGCGATTCGAAATCCTGTGCTGGCATTTTTATGCGGGATCTTTTTAGGGGCGCTTTATGCCGCCAGCTTGCGGTCAGCACGCAGCGCCTATGCAGAGAATCTGATGACAGGTGCAGCCCTAGGCATACCGCTCTGGGGTCTAATTAGCGTCGTCGCGATACCTGTCTCTGCGGGTCAAATGCCGGGATGGAACGCCGAAGGAATGCGCGAGCATCTTCCCGCATTAGTTGCATGGGTGTTGTATGGTGCCCTCTTCGGTCTGATTTACCAAGCCTTCAGTGATTTGGCTACGGCACGATGGGGACCGGAAGCCAAAGTAAGCGTGGCTGTTCCCTCGCCGTCGACCCGCGTCGTCATCCTGGGCGGAGGTTTCGCGGGTATGAAAACCGCTCAGTGTCTGGAAAAGGAGTTTCAGAAAGATATCTCAGTTCACATCACGCTCGTCAGCGAAACCAACGCGCTACTTTTTACTCCCATGCTGGCCGAGGTTGCTGGGAGCAGCTTGGAGCCGAGCCATATCAGCACCCCTTTGCGCAGCAGTCTGCATCGGACCGAATTCGTTCGCGGCCGCGTAGAAGGAATCGATCTCGCAAAGCGCTGTGTGCTCCTGGAGGGGGTGGCTTCGCCTGATGGCACGTCTGAATCGCGTCAAATATCGTACGACCAGCTTGTACTAGCCTTGGGTTCTGTTCCGAATTATCTGGGAATGCCAAATGTCGAGCGACGGGCATTCAACTTCAAGACTCTCTTGGACGCGATTCGGATCCGAAATCACGTCATCGAGATGTTCGAGCTTGCCGATCGCGAGCCCGATGCTTCGCGTCGCGCTCCGCTCCTCACATTTGTAATCGCAGGTGGCGGATTTGCGGGTGTTGAACTTGCGGGTGCGCTGAATGATTTTGCGCATGGCATCCTGGCCGACTATCCGAATCTCAATCGCGACGAAGTGCGTGTTGTGCTGATCCATGCGAGAGATTGTATCCTGCCGGAACTAAGCGAATCCTTGGGGCGGTACGCGCAAGCGAAAATGGAAGAGCGTGGCGTGCAGTTCCGACTCAACGCGCGCGTGAGCGATGCACATCCGGGAATTGTTGTTCTCCAGGATGAAGAGATTCCCTCCGAGACTCTTGTTTGGACCGCCGGCACCACCCCGAGCACGATTATCAAAGCGCTTAACGTTGAAAAAGATAAACGTGGAGCTGTGAAGGTGGATGCAAACCTGTCGGTCTCCGGGAGACCCGGCTTGTGGGCGCTGGGCGATTGTGCAGCCATAACTGACGCAAAATCAGGCAAGCCTTGTCCCCCAACTGCTCAATTCGCGCTGCGCGAAGCTGCGACGCTCGCTAGTAATCTTGCCGCACATGTGGCGGGTCAACCGTCGAAGGGATTTCACTTCGATTCAATGGGAGCGCTCTGCGTTATTGGCCATCAAACCGCGTGCGCAGAACTAACCGTTTCGTTTGTCCGCACGCGCGCGATTCGGTTTTCCGGATTATTTGCGTGGCTGATGTGGCGGGGAATTTATCTATCTAAGCTCCCGGGTCTAGAGCGAAAAATTCGAGTCCTGTTCGATTGGACCGTCGAGCTGTTCTTTCCCCGCGATATCGTTCAAACGATTGATCTCAAGTAAGGAGTATTGCATGAACGGGTCAAACGGGACGCCGAAAAGCCAATCAACTCCCAGCCCTAAAACTTTCCTGTGGATCGAACCTTGTATCGCAGTCTTTGTGGGTGGAGGTTGCCTCATGCTTGGTCACACTCAACTGGCCGCCACTCCGGGTCAAGGCTTCATATTCGGTGCGCTCCTTGGGCTACTTTTCTGGTGCGGATTCGGCAAACGCGCGAACAGTCCTGGTGCTGGATTGATCTGGGGCTTAGGCTTCGCGGCGCTAGTATGGTTGTTGATTCCAGCGGGCCTCCTTCCCCTGGTAAACAAGACGCAACGTTCTATGTCGACGCTCTCAGGCGCTCGATCCCACTTCCCGGAGCTGGTGGCTTATCTTGTGCTTCTCGGTATGCCCTTGGGTCTTACACTCGGAATCTTCGGCGACTTTCGCCGTAGTGGTGTGAAAAGGGAGTTTCACTGGGCGCGCGCCATCGTAGTAGGCGGTTTCGCGGGAACCTTGAGCGGGCTTGTGTTCAGCCGCTGGATGTATGAAGGTGAATTCTACCCTCTACTTGCCGGCTTGCCTCAACTCAACTCACAATTTGAAATGGTCGGGTTCCATTTTCTGGTTGCTCTCCTAATCGGGGCCAGTTTTGGGCTGTTATTTCAGACGGATGTTCGCGGGCTTGGCTCAAGCATGGGTTGGGGGTTGGGATTCGCTATTTTCTGTTGGTTTTTCGGCCCGCTGACCCTTTTTCCACTCTTGAGCGGAGCCGGTGTCGATTGGTCAGCGGACCAGGGCACCGCGCTGTTTGGCTCATTGGTCGGCCATATCATTTATGGATTAATCCTTGGAGTTATCTACGCAGCAATTGACCGCACTTGGCTAAAGCTTTTCGTACAATCCGATCCACTTAATCGCGAGCCCGAAGGTCCCGGCGTCAATGTACTAAGGTCGCTCGGCTGGGGAGCATTAGCCGGTCTGGCGGGCGGACTAGCCGCAGGCCCCGTATTACTCGCAACGGGCGTGTTGCCAAAGCTCGCTGGTTTCGGCAATGGATTCCCTGGCGTGAGAGGATTCCTCATACATCTGACCGTGAGTGCGCTGATCGGAATGATGTATGGCCTACTGTTCCGAAATGAAGGTTCCAGCTTGAGCGTAGGTGTGCCATGGGGATGTGTGTTTGGATTGATTTGGTGGTACGTCGGCCCTATGACCGTCGTACCGCTTATTCTCACGGGAGTGGCCGATTGGAGTGCAAATGCTGCCTCGGCTCTTCTTCCGTCGATAATCGGCCACCTTTTATATGGGGCCGCAACGGCAACGGTGTTTCTGTTGCTCGAACACCGCTACGAGCGCTGGTTGCTATTGGATCCCAGAAATACTTTGCGGGAGCAGCGGCGCATGCGCCCGGTGGGAACGCCTGCGCCGGCACTGTGGTTTTTCGCGCTGGCCATGGGGGTCCTTCTACCCGTTCTCCTTGGCTAGTCGTCGAGGCCCACTTCATACTTAACTCAGCATCACAAATACGCTCGAAGAAAGTGTGGCCTCCGTGAAACTTCGGTTCTGTTCACTCATCTTACTCGCAGATCTGCTTCTAACGCTGTGCGAAGGAGCTAAAAACGATGAGGTGTCCGAAGAAAGGGTTCGCAATTGACATCCAAGGAGGGAAATATGAAAGCTGTCGGAACGAAAGAAGATAAACAGCAGTCGATCTCTGACGCAGACGTTAAGCCGTTGGAGCTTATTGATTCATCTGATGGAGTCGCGCCGACGTGGCAGGAAATCGAAATGCGTGCGTATAGCATCCATCTGGCTCATGGCTCGATTCACGGGAAAGATTTTGACGATTGGCAGCAGGCAGAACGAGAGCTTACTGAGGAGCGCCGCCTCGGCTCTAAGACCTCGAGGAAAATTTGATCGAGTGTGAGCCGGATTCTTTAGAGCCTGAAATGAGAGCACACCACGGTCAGAAGTCAATCGCCAGATGATAATCGCTCTGCGGAAAATCCCGTCAATAATCACATTTTTGCCTGACAGGTCTCGATTTTACGAAATACCGCGGCGACTCCCCGCGAACTTCTCCGGCTATATCGGTTCGCAATGGAGATGTAATGGACAGTAACGGCATAATCAGAGTTCTCCTAGTGTGTGAGAGAGAGCAAGATCTCTTGAGCTGTCGGCAACTCCTCGAGCGCAGGAACTGCCAATGCCATATTGCAAAATCCGGCCAGGAAATCGCTGAACTATTGAAAATCTGGCAATTCGACGTTGTACTCAACACTCAAAGAATCTCGGGTGGCAATGTCCAGCGGCTTGGTACTTTGTTGTTCGGTTCCCATGCTAGTGTTTTCTACTCACTGCGAGTTGACGAAGGCTACTGGTGGTTGCCTGTTCTCACGGTTGGAAAGGAATGCTTTGGAACGCCCGCCATCCGACCAAGGGAATTTATCCATATCCTCATTCAACTCCTCCTGCAGATTAAAACTAATGTTACGGCAGAATTGGTCCTGCGCCAGAGTTTGTGATCATTCTCGAGCGAGTCGCAAGACTAGGCCTCTGTAACGGTTCACAAGACGCCCGACGCTTCTCATAGCTACAATCTTGTGAAACTTCTGGTTTCTTCGGAAACTTCACGGATAACGTTAAGGGCTCTCCTGGGTCGCCCAAGGGCGCTAGACCGTGGCTCAGTTGCAGCCGATGCTTAATAGAAATGCCCCAATGCCCGCGAGGCGCCGATGAAGAGTCTTCGCACAAACGGGTCTGGGGCGCCAGCCGCATTAGTGGGAATCTTAGTCTCGGTTATCAGATTAGAGTCTTCGGCCTGGTCTGCTCCGCCATCATTCAGGAATTCTTCAGAGGGAGTAGACGCTGCATAGTTGCACGTTCATTCCACGAAAACGGCGATTTCGTTCAACGACTTCTTGGCGATGTTTGGAACCTTAGCGTCGTTGGCAGGAAATCCGACGGGAATGAGAAGGTAGGGTTTCTCATTTGCCGGCCGATCAAGGACTTGGCTTAAAAACCCCATAGGACTGGGAGTGTGAGTTAACGTTGCCAATCCCATCCAATGCAGCGCGGCGATGAGAAATCCGCATGCGATGCCTACGGATTCTTGTACATAGTAGTGTTTAATCTTTCGCTGGTCCGCCTTGTCTTTGCCGTCGATACCGTAGTCCACGCGGAAGACTACAATGAGACAAGGGGCAATCTCCAGAAACTCTTTGTGCCAATCGGTCCCCAATGTTTCCAATGCATCGAGCCACTCTTGCGGAAACCGCCTCTCGTAATTGTCCCTTTCCTCAGCTTCGGCGGCGACACGGATCTGGCGCTTTTTCTCAGGGTCTAAAACCACCACAAAACGCCACGGCTGCTGATTTGCTCCGGAAGGCGCGCGCGAGGCAACTCTTAGAGCCGACTCAATGAGCTCGCGAGGAACTTCCCGAGATGAAAATTGTCGCACTGTGCGCCGCGTTCCCATGCCGAGTTCAAATTCCTGCGCCCGCGAAAGTTGTCGTTCGGTCGGAAGGAGTTCAAATTCAAGCGGAATAAATGAACGATTGCTTGATCTCGACATCTTCACCTCCTGTCGTCGCGCCGTCCGAGTTCCCCCTAGGGGCAATTTCTGGCTGTTACAACGTCCGAGGCATTAGCGCTCGGTCGGCTTAGCGGGTCTTAGTCGCAGATCAAAAATATCGGGCCGTGCATAGTGTCCCGTAACATCCAGCGTCAGACATTCCTTTGTTATCGTCGAAAGGTCGATTTCAGCCGTCAATATTGTCTCTTCGTCAAAAATCGGTCCGGCAAGTACCATCCCGTCAGGCCCGATGATCACGCTGCCGCCCCTGAGTAAAAAGGTGTTCGGATGCGCTCGTAGAGTCTCAATAGGTCCTAGCTCATGAGGTAGATCCTTTGCCTGCTGAATTCCCCCGGAAGCCAGTACAAAACACCTACCTTCAAAAGCAAAATGGCGACTTGTCAGCAAGTTCATTTCATTCACCCAGGGCCACGCCGCGACGTGAATGTCTTCTCGGGAGATGTGCAGAACCTGCCGCGCGAGAGGCATCCAATGCTCCCAACAGATTAGTACACCCACGCGACCCACAGGCGTATCGGCTCCGTGCAGACTTGCACCGTCGCCCATTCCCCAGATCATACGTTCGCTGAACGTTGGCATGATTTTTCGATGGCAATTAATTAATGTGCCATCGCTGTTGAAGAGCAGATTTGAGTTATAAAGAGTTCCGTGCCCAGGGCCGTCTTTAACGCGCTCGTTGACTCCGATACTGAGCACGAGACCGAACTCGCGCGCGAAGGAACCGAGCGCGTGTGTGTGGGAACTCGGGACGACGACACTGTTTTCTACCAGCCGAGCGAAGAGATTCTTAGTAGGTTCGTGATCCCACAGAGCTGCATCACGGCAGGAATCTAGCCAACTTGGATAGCCGGAAGCCAAGCCTCGGGAAACGCGACAAGCTCTACGCCCCGCGAAGCAGCGTCACGCACTAAGCCGCGGGCTTTTTCCATGCCTGCGTCAATGTCCATAAATACAGGCGCCGCTTGAATCACTGCAACGCGGATTTTCATCGCCATTTGTAAAACTCTTGGATCGTGACGTTCGTCAGAGGATCACCCCTTACAACACTTCATGCTGCTGGCCGAGATTGTTGAGTAAGTCCGATGCGGGGCAAACCGAAATGTTGCATCCTCTAAGTGTTCTGTTTGAGCCGCGCAGATTCGGTCAACCAGCTTCGTGAATGATACCCTGAGGATGAAACTTTGCCTCGCATGCCGCATCACACGTAGGACTCGGTGATTTGATGCGTCTTTGAGGATAACGAAGAACAATTAGAAGCAATTGTCGCGACCAACGCACCGATCCGCAGGAGCGTTTCGACGCCACGGGCACCTGATCCATACAAGGGCATGATTTCACTAGCCGCTGATCGAGTGAATCTAGGTCGTGACCGTAAGAATGAAATCCGTTCGAAATTTATCTTTATGATGCGCCTATCTCATTACTATAGCGGTTCGAATGAGGCTGATGAGTAATCCGCTGACACAGTTGGATTCCAATGAGGCGGATCTTATCAGCCGCGTCTGCAATGGGGAGTATAAGGCCTTTGAGGAACTGGTGCGCCCCTATGAACGACTAGTGTATGTAACTGCGATTTCCGTTTTGAGAAACGCGGCCGACGGAGAAGAGGTTGCACAAGAGGCAGTTCTCAAAGCGTTCTCCAAACTTTCAAGCTTTCGCGCGGAATGCAAGTTCAGCACTTGGCTCGTTCAAATCACGTACAACGAGGCTAGGATGAAGTTGCGAAAGGACCGTCGGCACCTTTACGAGTCCGTTGATGACCCGCGGCAAGATAAAGAAGGCGATTATTGGCCCAAAGATTTTGCTGATTGGCGGCCCATACCCTCTGAACTACTGGAAAACGAACAGGTTCGCAAGGCGTTACAGAATGCAATCAATTCGCTCAATAATATGTACCGCGAGGTCGTGAACCTGAGGGACATACAGAATTTATCCATAAAGGATACGGCAATCGTCCTCGGTATTCCTGAGACTAGCGTGAAAACCCGTCTTCGTCGAGCTAGGCTGTTGTTGCGAGATGCACTGGCGCCTGGAATAGACGGCCTTTGGCACACGGGACATTCCTATCAGAAGGTGAGACCATGGTAAAAAAAGAGAGGCGCAATGGCGACGATTGAGATCAGTTGCGTCGAGGTCTGGCGGGAAATATCGGAATACATTGATGCGGATGTCTCTGCGGAGCTACGCGTAAGGATGGAAGCGCATTTCAAAGTCTGCGCTCACTGTTCCGCGGTTCTCGACGGGATGCGGAATGTCGTAGGGCTGGTCGCCGACGGAAGGTTGTTTCAAACGCCAGAGGGCTTCAACAAGCGCCTCTACAGCAAGATTAATCCGAGCGAGTAACGCCATTCTGGATTTGTCGAATCTTCGCAGGTTGGATTGAATCCGCAACGTCTCGGTTATCTACATACATCCATAGCTTCCAGTCGCCCTGTTTACGTCTGCGCCAGATATCCACATACCGCGTCCTACTATGTATAGGTTGACCGCCATCCTTCGGCGTAAGGGTTAAGTCGTGCCACCCATAATCATGAGCTACATCCCCTTGAATACGTATCTCCACGACTGTTACAACTAGGTTCGCTGTAAAACGCTCGAAAAGGGCTTTCAGACGGAGTTGTAGCGCCTGCAATCCGCCGCTTTCACCAAATTCACTCGGTTCACCTTCGCAGAAACTCACTAGGTCAGGGTCAGCGATTGCCAGAAGTTTGGAGACGTCCGAGGAATTAAAACATTCGCGGAATTTGGTCTTGGCGACGTTAACGGCATATAGATCGTCTTTGTTCTTATCTCCAGCGCTTACTGGAAAAGGCTTACTGTCCATGTCACCGACCCGCGAATTGTCTATGTCTCACGAAATTGCTGATATTCTTCGCGCCAAAGAGTAAAACGGAAGGACTTGTGGTTTCGCGATGGGCAGGCAAAGATATCCGAATGCTGTCAGTCCAAGCATCAGGCTTGAAGTTCTATTACTTCTTGCGCCCTCGGCCAAAAGTGACCGCGTTGCACATACTTCCCGTCCTTCGGCTGAACAACTTCTGTGACCAGCGTTTGCTAAACCTCGAGAGATTGCCTAGTGTCTTACTCGCTCAGAGTAGCACATCGCAATTGCCCCGCAGCCCGTCTTATAGCGACAAGTTCCCAATGCTGGAATCTCTCAAGCCGTATAAGAAGCACGTAATGCGGTGGCCTTTCTCCAATCGAAGGTACAAAGGCCCTGAGCGCGCGGCTTGCGCAGTGTTTCCGAACCGAATAAGCCTACGTTCAAGTCGAGACTTCTTGGCGGGTTTCGAATACTGCGACCACGATCCCGGCCCGGTCTCGGCAGCGTCAGTAAAAGCGATCAGGCGTATGCGATACCTTCAATCTCGATTTTCCAGGCTGGATTGGCCCGGCGACAATGACCGTGCTGGCCGGGCGGCGATCGCCCAGCGCGTCGGCACGAACTGGGCGACTGGCAGGGATGTCCGCGGGATCCGGAATGATCATAGTTACCTTCACGAGGTTGTCTAATCCCATCCTCGCCGCTTTTAATTGCGCTTCAAGATTACGCCAGGCAATGCGTGTCTGTCCTGTCATGCCGGTCGGCATAGTTCCGTCGGCTTCGACGGCGACCTGTCCGCTTATAAATAGCATGCGAGTTCCACCGGCAACCTCCACCGCTTGGCTGTACGCCGCCGATGGTATCGGGCCAGTTTCGGCATTGATATCGCGTCTTTGCATTTCAGCTGCTCCGTTCACCATGAAGTGTAACGCCTGACCGGGTTCGCAATCATGCCATGCCCATCGTGAGATCTAGGAAAAGTTTCTAGACCCAACTTTTTTGAATCTCCACTGCGACGTACAAATTCGCATGGTTGCAGATTTCGGAAGTGATTGAAAGCGAAGAAACTGTGGTTGCAGTGGCCTGAAGAGATACGAATTGTTGCAACTCAATGACATCCAAAGACCGACCTAAGATGAAACTTCGTTTCGAATACCGCATCCCACTTAGGAGTTTCAGGGCGATGGGCCTAATAGAAGACGCGACATTGTAATCAATGGGGAGGGTGGCTAAGGCTCAGCGCGCTCCCGGTCGTCCCAAGACTGAAAGTATCGTTTCCAAGAGAGTACTTGTTCGGTCTGTGGACGAGGCGGTGCATTATCTGAGGTCGATTGTTTAGTTGTGACGACGCGATCGGAATGGAAGCAGCCTTCGCATAGCTCAAACTGGAATCGAGGAAAAGTGTCCGCGAATTTTTCTTGCGACCTCTCTGGAGCCAGCTCACATCTCAAACATGCCTGGCAACACACGGTGGGCAGCGGCCGCGCGTTGCTCGGGCTGCGCGCCGATTGGCAGCAACAGCTGGAACGTTGCCATAGAGAGTTGGGCTTTCGCTATGTACGGTTTCATGGCCTGCTTGACGACAACATGGGGACACTCATCACTCACCAAGACAAATTTCTGTGTTCCTTCTTTAATACGGATCGCATTTTCGATTATCTTCTGAAAATTGGGATGCGACCTTTCGTCGAGTTAAGTTTTATGCCTAGTACGCTCGCTTCCGGCAGCGAGTCTGTTTTTAGTTATCGGGGCAATATCACACCGCCAAAGGATTACAGCGAGTGGGCTACACTCATTCGCAAAATAGTGAGCCACTGGGTCGACCGGTACGGCGTTGCCGAGGTAAGCAAATGGTTTTTTGAGGTGTGGAATGAACCCAATTTGCGAGCTTTCTGGACTGGAACACAAGAAGATTACTTCGAGCTTTATGCGTGTACAGTTCGGGCCATCAAAGCAGTTGACCCATCTCTGCAAGTTGGTGGTCCCGCTACGGCAGTGAATGGCTGGGTTGAAGAGCTGCTTGATTATTGTAAGCAAAATAATGTCCACGCCGATTTCATCAGAACACATATCTACCCGACCGATTCCCTCGGCTTTGAAGGTGCAAACACCGAGGAACAGTTGGCGAATAGCCCGCGACATTTAATGCGGGATCAGGCGAAGCTCGCGCGCGACCGAGCCCGCGGGCGATCGGTGTATTACACAGAGTGGAATATATCCTCAAATCCGCGCGATCATTATCACGACGAGCCGTTCGCCGCTGCCTACGCTATTAAGATAGTGATGGAGACGGACGAATTTGTAGACGGTTATAGTTTCTGGACCTTCACGGATATTTTCGACGAAAACTATTTTCCGTCGGTGCCGTTTCACGGCGGATTCGGCCTGCTCAATCTTTACGGCGTTCCGAAGCCCATCTATCGCGCATTCCAGTTACTTTCTCATCTCGGCACTCTGAAGATTCCTGTCGAGGGAACGCATGACACGGTTGACGCATGGGTTGTTCAAAAAAATACCTCCGTGGTTGTACTCCTTACTAATCACGCGCAGCCGCGCCAAGAGATCACGTCTCAACTCGTTCAAGTGCGTCTCGCCAATGCGTCCAAACCGCGCGCCGTGTACGTCGAGCGAGTGGATCAGGACCACGCAAACGCGCCGACTCTTTGGCAAGGAATGGGGATCCCTGAGCATCTCTCGCCACTCCAGGTGGACCAATTGGAGGCAGCTTCACGTCTGGTAAAAGAACCGCTCCCTTGGAACTATGAACACGGCACCGTTCGACTTGATGTTGACCTGCCGCCTCACGCCGTGGCGGCCATCACGTTAGATTTTGCATCGGAGCGCCGATGTGCGAGCGTTCACCCATGAGTCATTCAGCAATGCACGCAGGAATGTTGGACAAACTTCAACGAGACACGTTCCAGTATTTCCTGACGGAGAGCAATCGTGCGAATGGCATGGTTCCCGATAACACTCGCAAAGGCTCGCACGCTAGTATTGCTCCTATCGGATTCGCTCTTACTGCTTATACCATCGGCGTCGAACGCGGCTTTATCACACGAGATGAAGGTATTGAGCGCACGCTATCCACGCTTCGATTTTTCAGAGATAGTGAGCAGAGCGAGGATGCAGATGCAACCGGTTATAAGGGTTTCTACTATCACTTTTTGGAAATGGACACAGGCCGCCGCGCATGGAAGTCGGAACTCTCAACGATTGATACGACATTCCTCCTTGCTGGAACCTTGGCTTCTGCTACCTACTTCGATGGAAATGCGCTCGAAGAAGAAGAAATACGTTCGATTGCTGCAGAGCTCTATACTCGGGCCGATTGGCAGTGGGCGCTTAACGGAGGAGAGACAGTTTCGATGGGGTGGAAACCAGAATTCGGTTTTCTGCCATACCGATGGGAAGGTTATAACGAGGCGCTAATCCTTTACACGCTCGCGCTGGCTTCGCCTACGCATCCAATTCCTGCCACAAGCTATGAAGCACAAACTCGAACTTACTGTTGGAATCAACTCTACGGCCACGAGTTCCTTTATGCCGGTCCACTGTTCATACATCAGCTTTCACACATGTGGATTGACTTTCGCGACATTCAGGATGACTTCATGCGCGGAAAAGGAATTGATTATTTCGAGAACAGCCGTCGCGCAACGTACCTGCAACAACAGTATGCGATCCGCAATCCGCTGGACTACAAGGGGTATGGCCGGTATTGCTGGGGAATTACAGCGAGCGACGGACCTGGTTCAACTTGTCTGAAGCTCGGCGGGGTGGAACGCTCCTTTTTCGACTACGTGGCGCGCGGCGTCCCGGACGGTCCGGATGATGGCACAATCGCGCCATGGGCAGCGGTTGCGTCGCTTCCCTTCGCGCCCGAGATCGTGTTGCCGACGCTGCAGCATTTCAATGAAGTGTACCCCGAAGTTGCCAGCAAGTTCGGCTTCAAATGCAGTTTTAATCCGACTTTCCAGAGTGAAAATCATAAAGGGGGCGGTTGGATTTCCGAAGGGTATTATGGACTGGACCAGGGGCCAATCGTGATGATGATCGAGAATTACCGCACCGGATTTCTTTGGAGATTGATGAAGAGGTGCCCCGCCATTGTTGAGGGTCTTCGCAAAGCCGGATTTCAGGGCGGCTGGTGTGATCGCGCACCTATGCAAAAGGATCCGGATTCCGGAAAAGTTCCATTAAACCGGCAAAGCGGCCCACGAAGGTAAACCATTGGTTTTACACATGTGGCCCTGGCCTGGTTCTGTCGTCCCTAGACGAAATCACAACAATCTCTGAGGTCAATTCGGAGCTACTGAGATTTTTCAGGTCTTCGGCAGTTCACTCTATCTGATTGTCCGACGCGCGACCGGATAACGAGACGCTGGTGACTTTTCCCCTAACCTAACTCACTAGGCCGGGACTCGATGGGCAATTACCTAGTTGTTTGTTCCGGCATCATTCTTTCACTCGGAATCCGAGGAACTCCGCATCGCACCGTTACGCAGAGCCCATGCAACAAATCCGTCGGGAGCATTGCGAGCGCCAGCGATATCGGCCATTTTTAATGTCTTGATGCCTTTCCATTTAATCCCAAGCAGATTAGTGTTGCGCAAATCGGTGTTTACCAACGATGCCTCGGTTAGGTCCACCCCGCTCAGGTCCGCGCCCCAGAAATCCGCTTCATCCAACATTGCTCCTCTAAACGAAGTTCTAACGCAATCGCATTCACGGAAATTGGCAAATCGTAAATCGGCGTCGCGAAGGTCGCTTGAAACAACAATCGCGTTGCGAACGTCCGCAGCGTTAAGAATCGCCCGTGCGAGATCGCCCTTTTCGAGATGCAGACCTTGTAGAAACGCTCCCGAAACGTCGACTCCCACTAGAGAAACATGGTCTTCATTGAGTTCCTCGAGCGCTTCAATCCTCCCTCCGTTGCCGCCCTTCCCCTGGGCAGTGTTGATAACTTGCCATGCTTGATAGTGTCTTTGTTTCACTCGATTGCCAGAATCATAAAAATAGAAAACTACGATGACAATTACTCCGAAGCCTCGGACGTAATCCAGGATCTGCAAAAACGTCCAGTTGCTTAAGAAATATGCGATCCACTCGCAAAGCCATTCCACGGCCATGAAGGGAATGGTCCATGCGTGTTTTATGCTTTTTTTGGACTGCGACCATGGTATGGGTCTTTTTGTTCTTAAGTGCAATCTCATATGACTTCCTGGATAGGCGTGTTCTCATTCATTCCATTACGACTCGCTCAGGAGTTCCCGACACAACATCGTGGAATGCTTCTCGATCTCGATTCCCTAATTTCGTTTTAGAAGATGTGAGGTTGTGCACGAGCGCCAGACTTAGCGCTTGGCGATGTAGAGGCCAGGAAATTGTTGCTGGAGATTTTTAACCTTGGGTAGGTCGAACGTCGCGATATAGGGATTGTTAGGATGTTCGGCGGCATAATTCTGATGGTAGTCTTCGGCGCGATAGAAAGCTTTGAACGGAACGATCTCGGTCACGATGGGTTGCAAAAAAACTTTGGCCTGATCGAGCTGTTGCACGTAAGCCTGGGCGATTCGCTGCTGATCCTGGCTCGTAAAGAAAATGATGGAGCGATATTGCGTACCGGTATCAGGACCCTGACGATTCAGTTCTGTCGGGTCATGCGCAACGGAGAAAAACACTTTGAGCAGTTGCCCCAAAGTGATCTTCGACGGGTCATACACAATTTCGACTGACTCGGCGTGTCCCGTTTCACCGGTGCTGACCTGTTCATAGTCGGGATTCTTAACCGTTCCGCCGGCATATCCCGAAGTCGCGCTGCTGACGCCTTTTACGTGTTGAAATACGGCCTGGATGCCCCAGAAACATCCTCCTGCGACGACAATCTTCTCCTGGCCTTTTTGCGGAGCGAGCGTTTCGTCCACCGCCGGATCTGGAATTACTGTGGCTGCGCTCGTGTAATTGTGGCGCGTCCATACGAACAGCGCCAACACGGCGAACAACGCGGTCAAAATCGGCGTCATTGAATGTTTCATTGCTATATCTCCTCAATCAAAAGCCGGGGCAGGCAATTCTTGCGGCCACCGACAAATCTCTACGATGTTTTGGCAAATCTCATTGCCACTGAATTCATGCAGTAACGCAAACCGGTCGGATTCGGCCCATCGTCAAACACGTGCCCCAAGTGCGCGTCACACAGCCGGCAAGAAACAGCCGTTCGCACCATCAACAAGCTGTTGTCCGTGGTTTCTAAGACATTTTCCTTCGCGATGGGCTCCCAAAAGCTCGGCCAGCCCGTGCCGGAATTGAATTTGGTGTTGGAATTAAACAATGCGGTGTCGCAACAAATGCAGCGGAAGACACCTTTCTGATGGTTGCTGGGATCTTCATTTGTGTAGGGGCGCTCGGTGCCGGAGAGGCGCGTTATCTCGAAAGAGTCCGGCGTAAGTTGCTTTCGCCACTCTCCTTCGGTTTTTGCGATTCGCGCAACAGTCACCGTGTCTTTGCGCTGGCCTGCGTCAGTGAACTCTACGATCTTCACCATCTTTGGCAGTTCAGCAGCCGCGGCTTCGACGTGAATCGGCGCGCTCTTATGAAAATATGACAAGACAAGTCCAGCAACACCCACTCCGCTAGCGATTAAAAACACTCGCCGGCTAGCCGAACTGGGATTTTGATCGTCCTTTTTGTTCGATGAAAACATATAGCCTCTCACTTTCCGATTTTATCCAAACGTGAAAGCGAATGCTTCCACGCCCGGATCGAGAAAATCAATTTCGAACGTTCTGTCTTCTACAGCGCCTTTTTGCCGAATAAGCTGATACAAACGGTTTCCTTGCATCGTGCCTAAACCGGCTGCGTCGGTATCGGCGCCGTGATCTTCGCCAGGAGGCGTTCCATCCAGCTTGACTACGAAGTGAATCGGCTTGCCACTTTTCGCGGGGCCGAGCACCAAATGAAGATCGCGCGCATGAAACCGGAACACAATCTTGCCGGGCACGGACTGAAGTACCGCGCTTTCCGCCCCGACGTTCCAAGCACCACTTAAGGCCCACTGATTCCGAGAAAGTCTCGGCTGTGGGCTGTACGTTTTGCGAGAATCCCGAGCTAGTGACTCGACCGAGGCAAAGTTCTCAGCACGGCTGTATCCGATATAAGTTTCAGGTGAACCAACATTTCTGTTGTCTGAAGGTGCTTCGGCGCCACTGGCGAAGACACTTATTATCCCCGAGGAAAACGATGTTGCTCCATTTTCTTTGAGAAGTTGCTGAATCACACGATCGGACTCGTCATATTCGCCTTCGCCGAAGTGGTGATAGCGAATCCGCCCTTTGCCGTCGATGAAATAATGCGCCGGCCAATACTCATTGTTGAAGGCCCGCCAGATTTTGTAATCACTGTCGATAGCAACCGGGTAAGTGATCTTCAAATCGCGAACAGCCTTTTCCACATTTGCGCGCTCTTTCTCAAACGCGAACTCCGGTGTGTGTACGCCGATGACTACCAGACCGGCATCCTTGTATTTCGCTGCCCACCCTTCTACATAGGGCAACGCGCGGAGACAGTTGATGCAGGAGTACGTCCAGAAATCGATCACCACCACTTTGCCCCGCAGGGATTTCGTGCTCAATGGCGGCGAGTTGAGCCAGCCAGCTGCTCCGCTCAGATCCGGCATCGGTCCTTCGTCGGGAAGAGTAAGTTGAGTATCGGCTACACTGATTCGGACGAGACCAGCATTATCCGGACTGAGTGTGCCTATCAGATGCGATTCGGCTTTGGCGGTGTTCACGAAAGAATACTTCGCGAGCAGTTTCGTATCCCAGCCCAGCGATATGGCGATTACACCCATGATTACTGCGACGCCGAGTCCCCGGCGGATCCAAACGTCAAAAGACAGTGAACGCTTCATGACGGACAACACCTTTTTTCCTGCAAGCAACGCAATGCCGAGAGAAGTCGCGGCACCGAGTGCGTAAGACAGAAGTAAGAAAGACGTGCGTGCACCCGGGCCCTGAATCGCGGCTCCGGTCAAGATCAGACCCAGGATAGGGCCTGCACAAGGAGCCCAAAGCAATCCAGTAGAAATCCCAAGCAGAAATGATTTTCCGACACTGGTCTCACTCGACGGCCCGCCCTGCAGCTTGGCGCCAGCCTGAACGAGCGGACGAGTCAGCGCTTCGGCGAGAGACGGAAAAAGCAAGGTCAGCCCCAACACGAAAAATATGGCAATCGCTACGTAGCGCCCGCCCTGGTTCAGACGTACGACCCAATGACCGCCGAATGCTGCCGCGGTGGCCACCAGTGAAAAAGTTAGCGCCATGCCAATCAGCAGGGGCAAACCGGACCGACGAAACGGCTGGACCGCGCGCGAGAATACGAACGGGAGCACCGGAAGAATGCACGGGCTCAAGATCGTCAAGACGCCGCCAACAAATGCCAATAGATAGATAAGCATTATATATGTCTAGTACGCTTTTCAGGATGCCGCTGGATTGAAGCCTGGCGCACCGTATTTGACAATGCGGAGATCGTCAATAGACCATCGGTTGCGGTCGATGAGGCTGAGTAAGATAAAAAAAGATAAAGAATATACTAGTTGATCGCCGACCACGGACCAATTCTGCGCTAGGCAACTTCCTATCTGCAGCAACAATATGATGAGAGTCCCCGCAATGAGCCCACTACGAGTGAAGAGCCCGAGCAGCAGTAGGAGGCCCACAGAACCTTCCATATAAGGCAAAACGTATGAAAATGTCGGAAGAAACCAAGATGGCACGGGAGCGCCCTGCATTTGCTTGGTTACGTAAGCCAGGAATGCAGGGTGGCCTATCACGAGTCTCATTACCCCATGCAAAAAAATGTTCGCCCCAAAAGTGATTCGAAAAAGTGAATACGCGATTTCCGAGCTCGAAGAAGAGATCCGCATGGGTTTATCAGCTTTCTTAGAATGAGAGTCCGTAACGAGCCAAAAGTTTCGCCTTAATTAAAGTCTTTACGATCTCTCGCGTCTCGCTGAGAAATCGTGGTGTCAGGGAAATGGCCCCCCACGGTGTGTGCCCCTGCGAGCGGCAACTATCAGGCGAAGGAGCGCCATGATCTCGAAGCGACCATGCCGAAAGTAGCGAGATTCAATAGCTTGATGGGGGTGGCAAGGGAAGAGCTGAAACTGCCTGAAGGCTTGTCGCGCCCGCCTCGACTTCGAACTTGTCGCCCTCCAGCGCCCTTCCCCCCTGATAATCAAGCGGAACTGAGACCTGTCGCTCCGCTGCTCGCCCGCGCCACTTTCTGGTCGTGAACAAGGGCACTCCCGTTCGACCACCTTCCTCCTTTCCCAGGAGCAAGTGCGTCCCGCAGTTGCAGTCTCGCCCTGCGCAGGCGAGTCTTAACCTGCCTTAGACTCAGGCCTAGCGCTTCTGCGGTCTCGTTATGGCTTAAATGTGCGGCATCCTGCAGCGTGAGCACTTCTCTGCATTCCTGCGGTAAGCAGACAAAAGCGTGTTCCAGTGCGAGACGGTGCTCTGTGTTCTCCAGCGTCTCAGAAGGGATCAGACGCCAACTAGACAAGTCCTGTGGGACATAGTCCAACTCATCGTCGATGGATGGTTTCTGCACAGGGTCTTGGACCTTCCCGTCGCCTTCTGCAATCCTTTTTCGGGCTCTGTCGACCGTGATCTGAATCAACCACACGCCAAATTTCCCGCTGGGTTGAAGCACGCGGAGCGACGACAGCGCCTCGAGAATTGCGCCCCGAACGATTTCTTCCGCTGTTGCGGCGTTCGTCACGACCGCATTAGCGGCCAGAAACGCAGCCCCTTTCAGCTCAATCATCGGGTATTGTTTGAGACTGCTGCCGCTTTGTCGGCAGGAAGACAAAGTATCATCGCGAAAACAGTGACCCTGCAAGCATCCGGCGCAACGGGTCTTTCTTGACAAAAGAGTTATGCCATGAAGCAACAGCCTTTTTCAATTTAGTGTGAGAAATTCGGGTCAGCATCTTTATGGCTCCGCACATGCCTGATTAACGCAAATCGGACAAGTAGAACGCGCCCCACCCTCCGCAAGGCGAAGGGTGGGGTTCCTTCCTGAAAACTTCAACGCAACTACTTCGGAATGACCTCGTGGGCCAAATGGCTTGCCACGACATCGCGAATCTCGCTTCGTTTGCGAGCCGCTTCGAACGCCGATTCACGCGATCCATAATGCTTCACCACGATGGGTGTTGCTTTGGCGTCGAGTTGATCCATCACCGCCCAATTCGGGTAGAGTGTCGCAATTGCGACATCCCAGTCGTTGGGATTATCCGTAACCGGATTCGTGAACGCCTTGTAATCTGAAATCAATCCCTGCTTTTTCTCTTCATCCAGGATCGGCTTCCCGTGCGCGCGAAAGTCGCTCCAGAATGCGTCTCCCTGTCCGGGTTTAAGGTGGTAGTAAGTGACTCGCCAGATCGGGCCGCTATCATAGTTGGGATTCTGTGCAAATGCGGGTGCCGAAAAAGTCAAAGCAACAAACAACGCTAGTGTCGACAGAGTTCTTCTCATCGTGCCTCCTGAAATATTTGAAATTTGTCCTCGGGTAGATGCGAATACAAATAGATCGGCTGGAATGTATCACCTGCTTGGCTAAATTGCACCCCGCATGGGCAAGAATAGATCTGCCCGATAAACGGGTTCGCCGGGGAAGAACGGCAGACATGTTACGGAAGATGTCCGGTTATCCGACGCAATATAATAGGACAGGGACGGAGGATAATTGTTTGTGCGTGAGTTCTTTCCTTTTCATTGAAGTAGACTGCGATAACTCCCCGCCGCAAATCTGCCCAATATTGAACATCATCGCCATTTGTCGTGACTCAATGCTCGTTGAGTAACGACGGCCCGCTGCGAGTAACTCTTCGGCGTTACCTGATCGTCCGTACAGCTAGCTCGCGCGCCTCGCCTCGGCAATACTCGACTCCATGAAAGCCAAAAGCAAGAAACGGAGTGTCTCGGAAGACGCAACCGCTCTCAGGGAAGCCTTGAACGTTCATTGCGCACACCTAACGCAAGAAGACAAAAGTCAGGTTGCAGCCAAGGCATTACTCAACTCGTTGATTAACAAGAACTCGTCGATGGAAGAAATCGTGAAGCATGTTCTCCCAAGTCCCTCGAAGAAAATGCGACGGCCCGGACGGTTTGCTGTGACGGCGTGCCGTTAAAGCAGATCGAAACCGAATTCGTTCCCCGTCAGTGCCGCGGCTTTAACGTCTTTGCAAACTCGCGGAGTTCAAGGTCTCGGTCTTCAAGAGAGTCCCATTCTCCGAGTACAATTTCGCACTTCGGGCAGCACATCAAGTACACCAATTCGCCCTTATCTTGTGCTCCAAATGCAAAACTCGGAGGCACTCTGCACGTCGAGCATACGAAGATTAATGCTCCATTGCGAGCCTTCATTCCCGACAAATGCGTTTCAATCATGTGAGTGACCTCGTTTCACCCGCTCGGTTGCCTTGCGGCTATCTGTCAAATCTCAAGGGGGCGGGGGCAGGGAAAAAAAGAGGCGCATGGCGGAGTCACACGCGCCTCTACAGATGAATCAATTTTTCGTGTACCTCAGGGATCACCTCCTTATCGACAAAAAATGTCGATACCATATTATTAAATCATTTCTTCCGGCGAATCAATGCCAACATAGGGACATCGCGGTAAATGTAGCAAAGAAGAAAGGTTTTTTCACTGGTGCGAAAGCACATCTTTTACTTTCTCAAGTAGCTCGGCTGCAGTAAACGGTTTCGGAAAAACTTCAAATCCTCCAAGCGCCATCCGATTTTGAAGGCGATCATGGTCGATAAGTCCGGCCACCATCAAAACGCGTAGTCCATGACACTTCGAGCGTAGAAACGTGGCTGCGTCGTAGCCCGAAATGTCTTCAACGTAGGGGCGGATTATCAACAGGTCCGGTTTGCACTCTTTTAGCCTGTCAACGGCTGCTCCCAAATCACCTGCCCCCAAAACGCAATATCCCCCGTTCTCTAGCGTTTCCTGAAAAACCAAGCGCACGATTGGCTCGGAAGCCAGAAGCAGAATCGTCTCTCTCATTTTCGTACTATTGGCTCACCGTTCAAGTTGCACCCACACGATATCCCTTATTTGGCCAGAGTTTCAGATTTGGACATCTGACCCATTCATCGCATTTCACCCAACTTTGTTTCGATTTCCACCCGGCGAGATTACACTAAGGATGTCGGGCCCAGCAAGAATACGCGAGGGTACGAACATGACCGAGTCAATAACGAATGCCTTCCAATGTAATCACTTCTCCGGTAATCCGACTTGAACGAAGCCGCTCTGCGTTGAAACCTGAAGATAAGGTATCTTTATTATCGGGCATTGTATGAGTCCTTCGGCGAATAGCATCGCGGCGGGGAAAAAAAGTCCGCGGATTTATTCGCGCGAGGCTGTGCTGTTTGGCTGCATCGTGCTGCTGGTTTTATTTGTCCTCTTCACAGCTGCGGTTTCGCGGATGTACCACAAGAAGATCCATGTTATGGCGGACAGTTGGTTCGATCAGGGCGAAGCGAGTTTCCAGGCCGGCGATATCAAGTCCGCGCTGAACGACTACCGCAACGCGCTTGTCTATTCTCCCGGTAACACAAAATTCCAGTTTCATTTAGCGCAAGCGCTGGCCGCGGCGGGCCGTGGCGACGAAGGCCGCTCGTATTTGCTGAATCTCTTGTCTGAATCTCCCGGTAGCGGGGACGTGAATCTGGCATTAGCTAGGATCGCCGCCCCCAAGCGGTTGACCTCGGAAGTCCTTCGCTACTATCACGGCGCGATATATGGCGAGTGGGAAAATGATCCGATCGCCATGCGTTGGCAGGTCCGTCGCGAACTCGCCGAATATTTGCTGGATGGGGGGTTGCAGCAGCAGGCGGTGCCTGAAATTATCGCTCTTGCCAATAGTACTCCCGCGGATAATGTAGAACAGCGCAGGGCTGTTGGGAATTTCCTGGTGAGAGCGAAGCTGTGGACTCGAGCACTGGAGGTTTTTCGCTCGCTGGTATCCGCGAATGACAGCGACGATGATGCGCTGCTGGGAGCCGCGATATCTGCTTTCAATCTTGAACAGTACAATCTTGCGTGGGATTATTTCGACCGATTGCCGGAAAAGGACCACACTTCACCGGGGATGACGGAAATGTACAGGACCGCGCAGCAGATTAAGGAAGTGAACCCGTTTGTTTCGGGTCTTTCGCGCGAAGCTAAAACACCTAAGGCGACGAGCGCCCTATCCATTGCCACCGCGCGTATTCAGGAATGCGCGAACCAAGAAGGGCAATCGCTTGCAGTAACGCCTCCGCAGACTCCTCTTCAAAAAGCCTTCGCGGGCAGTGAGAAAACAGAAGTTGGCGGAAGCTGGCAGAACATGGCAAAACATCCCGAAAGCATAGACGGACTCATGGCTCATGTTTTTGAAATGGAGAATGCGGCGGCGAACGTCTGCGGAGAACCTGAAGGTGCAGATCGCGCGCTGTGGCTTCTGGGGCGCAGTCGTGGAGTTACTGCCCAGTGATCGAGTCAATTAGTGTTGATTCGCCCGGAACTGCTCCTCCTTTGTCAGCCGCGCCCCCGATTTCAAAGTCCAGCTCTGGTTTTCGCGCCCTGTGGGAAGTTTGGACAAACCGTGTCTTTACCATGCGGGAAGACCGGTTCTTTCTATTTCTCGCAGTGCTAATTGGAGTCTTTTCCGGCCTTGCCGTGGTTTGCTTCCGCATCGCAATTGAGTGGACGCAAATTGAACTGCTCGGATCGTCACTCTATCCTCCGGTTCCACGCGTGATTTTGGCGCCCACGCTCGGAGGGCTCGCCGTCGCGCTGTTAGTTATTTACGTCTTTCCTCGGGCCCGTGGTAGCGGAGTGAATCAAACCAAGTCTGCCGTGTACGTTTCCAACGGCTACATTCCATTCAATACCGTCATTGGAAAATTTATCTGCTGCGCGTTGGCGATTGGTAGTGGCCAATCGCTGGGGCCGGAAGATCCCTCGTTGCAAATGGGGGCGGGCATCGCGTCGCTTATTGGACGGCGCTCGCGTCTGTCACAAGAGAAAGTCCGCTTGATCGCGCCAGTCGGCGCGGCCGCGGGCCTAGCCGCCGCGTTTAATGCGCCCATTTCCGCGGTGCTCTTCGTCCTCGAAGAAGTGATTGGAACGTGGAGCGCGGGTGTGCTCGGTGCGATCGTCCTGGCCGCGATCTCAAGCGTGGTGACCATGCGCGCGTTCCTTGGGCCTGAATCCATGTTTCGGGTTCCACCCTTTCGTGTAGCGAAGCCTGGGGACCTGTTGGCGTATGTCGCGTTGGGAATCGTAGGCGGACTAGCCTCATTGATTTTTCTAAAGTGGCTGGC
>Ga0209009_1000077_pt1 | contig 41456 bp, 30 predicted proteins | sample BlaSpr_A8_OM3_M2_FD_187979 | JGI IMG/M metagenome (GOLD analysis project Ga0209009, IMG submission 187979) | Forest soil microbial communities from Thunder Bay, Ontario, Canada - Black Spruce, Ontario site 2_A8_OM3_M2 (SPAdes) (version 2) | ecosystem: Environmental > Terrestrial > Soil > Boreal... | reverse complement strand
ACCCCTGTCTCTGTCGTCACAACGGGAACAATTCACCAGCGTTGCGATGGTTTTCTTCAATACTAACTAAACACGGAACGCTCTCCGAATGTCTGTCAAGTAACTGTAGGTGAACTAGGGCTTGCGGGTTTCGAGGGCGTAGTGCGTCTGCAAATACTTGATGATGACGGGTTGCACGTCGTCGGGGATGGGCTGGCCCATCACTTTCACCATTTTGTTCACTTCGGCGGCCCAGGTTTCGGGCGGAAGCGGCGGCTGCATGGTGATGTAACGCGTGCTGTGACAAGTGGAGCAATAGGATTGGACGTCTTCGCGCCCTGGGCCGGGAGCCAATTCGGGAGGATATAAAGGATAGGCCGTCACGGCATATGTGGCGCCGTCAGTGTCCTTTGGCGCAGCCGGCTGCATGATGGCTCCCAAATTCTTTTGAGAATAGTAGCCCGCGTCGAACTGCGCGTAAACCAGGCTGCCTGCGGCTGCCGCCAATCCAGCCAAAATCGCGATGAACCAAATTGTGCTTCGTTTCATATGAGCTCTCAACTGGCGCGTCCCACGACTACTTCCTGGTACTCGATGCGATTCCACAAATATCCGCCAGGATTCCAGACGCCCTCATCGGACTGGACGTTTCCTTTTGCGTCTGTCGCGCGCGCGGCTAGCAAGTATCGGCCCGGCTTCGGCGGGATCCAAGTATGAGACCACGTGCGGAAGGAATACGGGCCATGGTCATCGCCGAGATCGGCGGGAGTCCACGTTTTAGTGGTAAGTCCGGATACCGCGGAAAAAGATTCGTTAATGGAGACTTCCATTTTATTCACCGAGCCGTAGCCGCTGAACGCGATCCCGCGTACGGTCAGCGGCAATTGCGCGACGAGCTTGGTGGCGCCGTCCGGCGTGATGATGAAAGAACGGACTGGCATGCGGCTGATGGGCACGGTCTTCACGTTGCCCGCCTTTACATCCTCGGGCGTAGTGTTGCCTCGCGGGGTATCCGGGACGCGATAGCCTGTTTTCATCCAAAAATTTTCATCCGGCTTCTCCAGCACGCGAATCCAGCTGAGACTTTTCATCCAATAAGTGGCGAAATAACCGGGAACGATGAGGCGCACGGGAAACCCGTTTAACATCGGCAACGGCTCGTCATTCATGGCATAGGCGACAATGCATTCATCAAGAACGGGATTTTTCAAGTCGAGCGACTTCAAAAATTCGTGGGAACCGTGGCCCTCCGGGCCTTTGCCTTTATCCAAGCCTTGAAATTGAACGAACAACGCGTCTTCTTTTATTTTTGCCGCGACGAGCAGTTCGCGCAACGGCACGCCGGTCCATTTGGCGTTGCCCATCGCGCCGTGGCCCCATTGTCCGCCGGGGACGCGCGGTTGGAACTTGCCGCGGCTGTTTCCGGAGCATTGGTTGACTGCAGCTACGCTCACCGGCTTGAATTTGCTGGTCAAATCGCCCATTGAAAATTTCAACAGGCGTTCGACGTTGCCTTCGATGCTTAAGCGCCAAGTCGCTAGATCAACGCTGTTGGGAATTTCGTCCAGGTGCCAGCGAACGTAGAAGGCTTCGTTGGGCGTGAAAGCGTTTTCGAAATAATGCCGGGGAGTCTCGAGTTGTACGGGACGATCGGTGAGGAGCACCAAGGGACTTTTTTGGGGATATTGGACCACCGGGCCAATTGAATTCCAGTATGGATTCTGCGATGGACCGGTGAAGGTGGGAAGAATTTTTTCGTTGGCGGGAACTTCCGATTGTTGAGCAAAAAGCTTTTCGACGGAGCCAAATCCGCGCGTTTCTGCTACACCTGCTGCTATTGAAGCAATGTGCAGCAGTTTGCGACGAGAGAGTTCGCGACGTTCGTTCATTATACGTTTGCCCCAAGCGAAGAGATCGAGTTACCGCTTGTCATCACAAATATCCGCCAACGAAGTGTGATCGAGAATACCCGCAGCGGCGTTGCGAACGGACAAGAGAACGCGGAACAGCGCGCTATGTTTTTTGTCCTGCTCGACGTGGCGGCGTAATCCTTCGGCATCTTCGAACGGAGCCAGCGGACCGTCGATCGTACGGATGATTTCTCCCAGGAATATCTTTGAGGGCGCCCGTTTCAAACGATAGCCGCCTTTCGCACCGCGCTCACTTTCCACGAGGCGTGCATGCTTGAGTTCGAGAAGGATCAATTCTAAGAACTTTTCGGGCAAATCTTCGGTAGCTGCAATTTCACGGATTTTGATTGCCCCTTTTTCGTAGCGCCGCGCCAGAAAAATTAAAGCTTCGAGAGCGTAGAGGCCTTTTTGAGAAATTTTCATTGACCGAGTGTAAACCAGACTTCCGATAATCTCTATAGACTTAGTAGACTTTAACCAGAAAGTGTAGGTTAAGTGAGGATAAGTGCTAGACGCGGAGGCACTGATAACGCGCGGCGCTCCCGCCTACCGACGCTCATGTGGACTGGGAGCCAACCGCAGACCAGCCGAGATACCCACGGAGATCACATCGAGAAGATACGGAGGAACCTGCCGCAGCGGAGCACATTGGCTTCCGCTCGGCCTATATGCCTCGTAGACATGGATTTAGGAGTACTTATAGGTGCCTCTTTTTGCGGCTTCGCAGTTCCTTCATTGTGAAAAAAGTTGCATACACTTCCGAGGACAGATCGAAATCCACGGATCTGACATTGAAAATAAAGGAATTACATCGGCATTGGCAGAGGTACTTTGGTACCGAATGTGCTCTTGATGTCGTGCTGCTGATGCAGCTACTGTTTTTGGAGGCATGCTCATGAGATTTGTAAAGACGCTCTGCTTGGTGGCATTAGTTGCGATGTCAGCGGCGGCGGCCCATGCAGGTTCAATCGGGACTGACCCGAAGGTAACGATCAACTGCACCAAGAATTGCCCCGGTGTCGCCAACAATTTCGTCTCTCACCTCGGGGATCCGATGTTTAGCCCTCCTCTAGGGTTTAAAGCAACAGACCCGCTGACAATTCCGTATTCGGTAGGGGGTGTATTCGATTTTACCTACGAAGGCCCCGATGTTTACCTTGATCCGGCAAATTCTAATGCGCTCAAGAAGTACCTATACGTTTTTATCGAAGCTCCGATCCCAGTCGGGACTATGTTCGGCTGTGGAGGCACAGTTTTCCTCGATTGCGGGCCTATTTACCTTGGGAACGGCGCAGGATTCGATTTCACGCTGGGATCACTGATGACGGGCGAGCAAATATCGATTACTGAACAGCCCCTTATTGGTGAAACTCCGGAGCCGAGCACGATGCTGCTATTTCTCTCCCTGGGCCCAGCGATCGGTTTTGCTAAGAAACGCTGGAACGTAAGGCATTCCGCATAAGTCTAGGTTTTGAGGTAGAATCGAGCTCGGCACGAACAACTTTTCGCGCCGGGCTTTTTGTTTGATATCCCCTCTAGACCCTCCCATCATTGGTTTCGTTCCTTTACTACCCCAGCGAGGGAAGCCTAGTTCGAATCTTGATGCTTCCACCTGAAACGCATTCTCACGTATCCGCAGCGCATTAACCAAGGTCGGTTAAACTGTAAGTCATGCAATTGATCGGGATGCCCGAGCCATTTCTTCCTGACTTGAATTTTCGGATCCTGCAGCGACTTTTCCAATTGTTTCCGCACAGCGGGTGTCTCGACTCACTGGCACAATTTCTCATAGTCAATGCGCTGGCCAGCACTTGGATATTTGCCGCAGTGTTTTACATCTACTGGCGTGTCGACGACAACCGCACAGTCTGGCGACGCAAACAATTGCTCGGAACGATTATGGCTTTTTGCTTAGCAATGCTGGCGACCCTGACGTGGCGTCCTTGGGTCGGGTGGCCGGCGCCGTCGCTGACACAGCCATTCCGTGCGTTGTATCCGGATTACTTCTGGAACGAAGGAAACCCCAATTGCTTCCCGAGCCATTCCACGTTGATTTATTTAATTGTTGCGGCGGGCATCTGGCCTTTTAAACGATGGCTGAGCGCGTTATTAATGCTGTGGGTGGTGGTAGCGATCTCGTTACCCCGCTTGTATGTCGGAGGGCACTACCCTATAGACGTGGCGGCCGCAATTCTTCTGGCGGCCATCGCCGTATGGGCAACGCGGGGGATTTGTAGTAATGGCCGCGCATCAGAGCTTGTTGATCGAATAATCTTGAAGAAAATGCCGCTGGAGCTGTTCCTGTTTCTTTGGCTGTTTGAGCTGGCTGAAGGTTTTCGTTCGAGCTACTTCGTTGCGACGGGTCTTGCTCGGGTGGCACGAAGCATCTGGTGAAGCCCGCTCAGCGCTCGCGTGACTATAACCAGTAAATTCGATTGGCGGCTTGAACGAATTTGCGCGCGGTGGGAATCAGAACCCCCATTCGCGGCAGCGGAATACTCGCCAGATTCTCTACAGGCGTTGCCAACTCGGAAAATGTCATAACCCTAAACCGATCTGCGTTACGTTTCAGAAAATTACAAAACTCCCGAAAACGACGGATTACCAAGCGATCGGGGCGCATCTTGAGAAACTGTGGATCTGCTCGCTTGAGAAATGCGAAAGAATGGAGCATAACCGTAACGGTTTCCTGGCCCAGCCTTTCCGCTTGATGCAAGACTTCTTGCAATTCCCATAAGCTGACGGCGCTAACTTCCAGCGGCTTCAGGCCACGCATACGTCCGGCGCCAGTTTCGAACGTTGTTACAGGGATCTCCCAGACTGATCCGTTACGCCACGGAACATTGGTCGCTTCCCTCGGGCCCATCAAGCAGCTGTCATCCAGGTAGGCTGCGTTGAAGCTGCTGTCATACGCAATCCCGACTTTTCCCAAGGCATCCAAAGTGGACATGCTGGCCCCATAGCATCCGGCACGAAATGCCACAGGCATGCGGCCAAAAATCTCCCGAAAAATTGCGCATCCTTCAGTTAGAAGCTCTACCTGGGTGTCAAACGGCAAGCCGCCAATCAGATCCATCCGAGCTGGTAGCTCTTCTCGCCGCATTCGTCCGTGAACTACCGAATGATAGTAATGAAAAACCGGGTGTAAATGGAGCTGCGCGTCGTGACCGCGCTGTAGGATAGGAGTGTAAGCGTCGGCCAGTTCAGATTTACCGAGCAGGTCGCGAACCAGGACTTCGGTGAAAAATGTAGCGCGCAGCCCGTACTCCTCAAGGATATCCATGATAAGCGGTATGCCGTACAAACGGGAACCCACTCGCCCCAAGACCGCTCTGTCCGGACCGACCGGCTTCCACTCGGGGTTCTCCCAGGCGCCGCCTAGCGAGCACTCGGTATCGACCGTTATGTAAACGTTAACCATGCCGATGCGAATCTAAATTCTACCTGTAATTCTTATAGCAGCCGCAAACATCAAGGTTGAAATTCCCGGTTTGCAGAGAAAATAGTTGAAGGCGGGAACGAGGCGCGCGAGAGATTGTCCACCGACGCGGGTTGGTTCAAAGCGATGACACCTGCAGGGTAGGAGCTGAATTTCGCAGCCTGGCAATCAAACTCTGCATGGGTTCGAAGCGACCGCGTCCAAGCAAAGCCTCCAAGCGCCCTTCCATACCCGCCAGACCGGTGTAATGACGGAGTTTGGATTTCCATTTCCCGTCGAGGCGCGGCTGGCCCGGATCGACTTCCCAGGGATGAACGTAAAGTATGAACGGCTGTCTATCCTGGTGGTGAACCCGCCGAATCGCCCAGGACGTATAGGCCATGGGAAGAAGCCTGAGATATCCACCGCCGCCCAGGGGCCAATTAAGGCCCGCGAATCGAATCGTGGACATGGGAACTTCCATAATCTCACGACCGGAAGACAGTTCGATGCGCTGCAGAAATCGCGGAAACTCCGGATAGCCATACAAATCGTGACGGATGGGATAAATGCTCGAATCGTAGAGAAAATCTTCTTCTGCCAGAATCTCCAAGGCCCATACGCTGCGTCGAAGAATCGAAAACGTCGGTGCACGATATCCGACGACGCGAACACTCGCAGCATCTTCGATCAGACCGCGAGCGCGCCGCAAATCTTCTCGAAACTCTTCAGGCTGTAATGAAAAAACGCGCCGATGTGCGTAACTGTGGCAGGCCAGTTCGTGGCCAGCTTCGGCAATCTTACGAACGAGGCCGGGGTCGCGTTCGGCTACCCAACCCAACACGAAGAAGGTAGCTCGCCAATCGTATTTGGCGAAAAGTTCAAGGATGCGTTCGCAATTCGCGTGCACGCGCGGAGCAAATGTTGGCCAATTTTCCGGACGAACCAGGTTGGCAAAGGCCTCAACGTGAAAATAGTCTTCGACGTCGACGCTTAACGCATCTGTAATCGGGTCGAGCCCACGGCGCGGCGCAAGCTCAGGCTCATTTTGGACCGCTGAACCTACTACACTAGTCATTTACAACCTCAAACCAAAATCCATGATCGTCTCGCGCAATCAAGAGGCCAGCCAATACAGCGCAACATTATGATTGGGCGAAAGTTGCATCATTAGCCTTTCTAATCGACTAATCCTAGCTCAGACAGTGATTTAAGCCTAGAGCGGATCGCGGATGGCTATGGACATAATATGGCATTGAGACTATCAATCGGGTGAAAACGATTGCCACCTAACGGAAAAGCGCTTCCAGGCCAAGCCCGCTGGCTACCGAATCGACAGGGATGGACAGCGCGGAAGACTAATCACACCGACTCAACCCTGTTGTATAGTATCATTTAGAGCCTAAGGGTTTCGACATGCAGGCATCCGCCTTTGGAGAGGCAGGTGCAATGCATAGAACGTATTCCTTTTACTTCTAGCCTAGCCTGGAACTTCGTTGAGCCTATCAGCTGTACAAACGCTCCGGGGAGCAGAGTCCACGAGCACCGCCGTAAGCGCTGGAGAGTGGGTCCGCTCACACCGTTGGCCGTTGCTAATTGTAGTGGCGTCGATAGCGCTGCTCTACGCCACAAATTTCGCGAAGCTGTTTTCGGATTGGTCGATCGATGAGAACTACTCACACGGTTTTTTCGTACCGATAGCATTTTTCTGGATGTTGTGGCGGCAGCGGCAGGAGCTAGAAACTGTAAAAGTATCGCCGCGTTGGTGGGGGATTCTGATTGTGTTGATGGCATTAGCACAGCTCGCAGCAGGGACCATGGGGGCGGAGAACTTCGTCGCTCATTCTTCGTTGTTGACCCTGTTGTGCGGAATTACTCTATTTCTCTTTGGCACCGAGATGTTAAAACGCGTAGCGTTTCCGATCGCTTGGCTCTTGTTCATGATCCCTTTGCCGTCGATCATTTTTTATTCGATTACCTTTCCGTTGCAATTGCTGGCGTCGAAACTTGCCGTAGGCATCCTGGATTTGCTGCGCGTTCCGAATGTCTGCGAGGGCAATGTTATCTACCTGGCTAATTTCACGGCCGGCGTCGTGGAAGCCTGTTCGGGGATCCGCTCACTTGTGTCCATGCTCGCTTTCGCAGTCCTGATGGGATATCTGTTGAATTTGACCGTACGTTCGCGATGGATTTTGGCTCTTACCTCAGTACCGATCGCGTTGGGAATGAATGCCGCGCGAATTGCAGGCACCGGGCTCGCGGGCAACTACTTAGGCGCTCGATGGGCCGAAGGGTTTTTTCACACGTTTTCTGGATGGGTACTCTTCGTAGGCAGTCTCGGATTGATGTTATTGGTAGTGCGTTTGTTGCGCAATCTTGACATTAACAGAACCGCGGGAAGGCTGGCGTGATGGACAGAATTCGCTTGGGTTGCTTGATCGGCCTATTGTTGTTCAGCACCGTGGAATTGCGCTGGATCGCTCACGGACACGCGGTGCCGCCGCGCAGCGATTTCGATACCTTCCCTACTCAACTGGACGACTGGTCGGGACAAAACTTGCCGATCCTAGATGCAACAGTAACGAAAGTTCTGGCCGCAGATAATTATCTGCTTCGGAATTATCACAACAACAGCAGCGGAGCGGATATGGGCCTGTTCATTGCGTATTACGGTTCGCAGCGAAGCGGCGACGCGCTTCACTCGCCAAAGAATTGCCTGCCTGGAGCCGGTTGGGAGCCCGTTACTTCGGGAACGATCCGTATTGCGGACCCATCGGTCCCGGGCAGCTCGTTCGTGGTCAATCACTATGTAATCGAAAAAGGCGGAGTACAGCAGGATGTTCTGTATTGGTATCAGGCGCACGGACGCAGGTTTGCAAGCGAATATCTGGGGAAAATTTATCTGGCGTGGGATGGGATTACGAAGGGCCGCACGGATGGAGCGTTGATTCGAATAACGGCATCCCGAACATCAGGCGGGTCTCAGTCTCTACCTGCGATGGTAGCGTTCGCGAAGGATTTGAGCCCAGTCCTGCCCCAGTACTTGCCAAATTAAGCTCAATCGACGCAAACCGAAATTGCGAGGAAAAACAGCAATGCTAAAGGGAAGTCAATCGAAGATTTTTTTGGCGACGGTGATGGCGTTGGCGTTCGCGCTGCCAGCATGGTCGCAGAGTAGCGCACCCGGCAGTGACAAGAAACCCCAGACGACTTCTACGGCGCCGGCTGATCCACCCAAGCCATCTGTAAAACCAAAAGGCAGCGACGACCCGGCGTTGGCGGGTTACACGATTGGCGAACAAGACATACTCGATATCGACGTGTGGCAAGAGAAAGAGCTTTCCGGGCCGGCTGTGGTTCGACCGGACGGTAAGATTACGATGCCACTGGTGGGCGAGATCTACGTTGTCGGTATGACGCCAGTGCAGTTGCAGGTGGAATTGACGAAAAGGCTCGAGCCTTTCGTTACTGTTCCTCAGGTAAGCGTTTCGGTTCACGAAATCAACAGTCGCAAAGTTTATGTAATGGGACAAGTGGCCCACGAAGGAGTTTTTCGGATTAACAGCACTACTACTGCCTCTCAAATTCTGGTTCAGGCAGGTGGCCTACGCGAGTACGCCAAGAAAAACAAGATATATGTTCTTCGTAATACAAACGGCAAGCAAGTTCGCCTGCCATTCAATTACAACTCGTTTATCAAGGGCCAAAAGAACGGACAGGACTTCGTCTTGAAACCGGGCGATACAGTAGTGGTTCCGTAATCACAAGATTTAATGACATGTTCATCTTAAAGCAATTCCGTTGTGCGGGAATGACCAATGTTCGTTATCGAGTGGTGGACCTCGCAATAATGCTGGCGGCTTTTTTGTTAATGTTCCCACACAAGACCTTCGCACAAGAGGATTCACCGCCGCCTACGCAGACACCTGACTCGTCGACAACGACGTCTCCAGACTCTCCACAAGAGCCCGGCCCGGACCAACCTACGACAAGTACCGTGGAACCTGGAGCTGCTGGCGGAGGGAGTAGTCGCATCGTCGCACTGCGGTGGGGACACTTATCCGCATTTTCCGTGGATACCTTCTATGTATATGACACAAATTATAGGAATTCAGCTTTCAATCCGCAGGGAGAAAGCGCTTTTGCGGCGCGAATCATCGCGTTTTATTCCGCGGGGAATGATCGATTGGGTTTAGACGTCCAGTACCGCCCGGACATACTCATTTCCCAAAACACGCAAGATTATGAATTTGGCGCGAGTTTAGTGAACTTTCACATTCACCGCCCTATTAGTCAAAGCTGGACTTTCTCGCTGCTCGACACATTTACCTACGAACCCGATTTCAATTTCCTTAACACGCCGACCATCTCACTGACTTCTACGGGAGCGTTCAATCAGCAATCCCTGCTTCTCAACGGCCAGACTGAGCTGCGAAACGTTCTGTCGGCCGGATTTACCTATCGTATCGCGCAACACGATCACATCACTTTCCATGCTCAAGATGATTATGACGATCTCAGAAATGGCCCCAATTCGATCGAATCGAGCGCGCTTTTCTATGGTTCGGGGAATACGGCAGGAGGGGGAGTTTCCTATAACCATTCCATCGGTCCAAATCACGATGTAGGGGTCAACTACAACTACGATCGGGAAGTGTTCGGAGGCAGCAGCACACAGGCGCAATACCATACCATCATCGTCACCTATCGGCAGAAGATTGGTCGAAGCATCTTGCTACAAGCGTCCGGTGGACCCTCTTTTCACGTGTTCTCCAACGGTTCTGCGACGCAGAAGACCTTTGTGGGCACAGCGGACCTATTGAAATCTTTCAATCAATCCAGCGTGGCGCTTCTGTACACCCGCGGTTATGAGTTCACTGGAATTATTACGGACAGTTACCACGATCGATACGACGCTTTCTACAGCAGGATCTTTCAGAACATTTTCGGGGCAGAAGGTGGCATTTCGTACCTCCAAACGCATTCGACAGGGCTGACCCAAGGTATTGAAGGCCGAATAATCTTTGCCCGGTTGAATTATTACCTGAGTCACCATTGGACACTGTTTGCGACGTTTCAAAATTCCGCTTTTGCGGGTGCGACGCAGCCGTATATAGGCCGCAATTTTATAACTTTAGGCGCGCGATGGTCGTACGGTGGCGCGCGCGATCTACAGCGACCCTAGGACCCATAAAAATGGTTCGAGTACTTGGACAATACGTTCCGGTTAAAACGATCATTCTGGCGATCACGGAGATCGCTCTGATTGTTTTGTCTATAATGCTTGCCGCTTGGATTCGATTTGGAAGTCTCGCCGACACCAAGTGGTATCTCACGCGGCCGTACACTGCGGTTCAGTTCGCGATCGTCGTGATTGTATGTTGGCTATGCCTCTACTATAACGATCTATACGATCTGCAGAGTGTCGCTCGCCGAACCGAATTCGTAGTGCATTTGATGCAAGCGCTGGGAGCTGCCGTTTTGATTCTGGCGCTTCTATACTACTTTCAGCCGGATCTTTCCCTCGGCCGCGGGGTGTCAGCTCTTGCGCTGCTATTGATTTTCACTGTGTTATTGATCTGGCGATCAGCGGTAGACGCCAGCAAGCTGTTTAGGCCTGTGTACCGCGTCGTCATTGCCGGTACGGGGACCAGCGGGGTTCGACTGGTGCGAGAAATCCTGGCGCTGCCGGAGCTAAACATAAAGGTTCTAGGATTCCTTGATGAAAAGGGACAAAACATTGGGAAACCGTTGGTTAATCCAGGAATTGTCGGCGGAGTAGCCGAAGTCGAGGATTTCGTCCGGCGCGAGCAAGTGGATTGGGTAGTGCTGGCATTCTCGGAACGACGTGGAGTGATGCCAACTACGGAACTGTTACGACTCAAACTTTCCGGGATCAGGGTAGAAGAGGCTCATTCACTTTTTGAGAAATTGAAAGGCGGCGTGATGTTGGAAAGGCTCTCGCCAAGCTGGCTCGTGCTTTCTGAAGGCTTCCGCAAAGATGTTTTGCTGATGTTTTCCAAGAGAGCTTTGGACATATTCGTTTCCGCCGTCGCTCTGGTTGTCTTGTCGCCTTTATTACTCCTCTGCGGCCTGGCGATAATGGCGGAATCGGGATTGCCGGTTTTGTTCCGCCAAGAGCGTGTGGGACTGCATGGCCGCACTTTCTCAATTCTGAAGTTCAGATCGATGAAGCATGATGCTGAAGAAGGCAAAGCGGTGTGGGCCGCTCGTGACGATGTTCGCGTCACTCGAGTGGGAAGGATAATGCGCCCTGTCCGTCTAGACGAGCTTCCGCAACTCATAAACATTTTGCGCGGCGATATGAGCTTAGTAGGACCCCGTCCGGAACGACCCGAGTTTGTGCGGATGCTTGGCGAGCAGATCCCTTACTACAACGAGCGCCATACGGTGCGTCCAGGACTCACGGGTTGGGCTCAGATCAAATATCAATACGGCTCCTCCGTTGACGATGCAAAAACAAAACTAGAGTACGAGCTGTTTTATATAAAGCACCTTTCGCTTTTTCTGGACATAGCGATTGTTTTTCGAACTATACAGGTAGTACTTTTTGCGCGGGGTTCACGGTGAGGTAAGTTGCAGGCGGAGTAGCAAATGGACAGATTGTGGAAAAGCGTTTCCCTCCAGCCGCCACAATCGGGCTAATACAGTATCTTTAGGTCCAGATTATCTCTAAGTATTGTTGTTTCTGTTAGTTAAGGCGATTATAATATAATCAGGACGTAGGCCTCTTGGAATGTGGGTTGCTCTACTAGGTCGAGAGGATGCAACCATCCCTGCGGTGGAGGATTCGTTTGATACGAAGTAACCTTTCGAGAAGCCAAAGTTGGCGGGCTTTAGTACTCTGCGCTTCTTCTTTGGCTTGCGTTGGCTTCCTAATCGGCTGCGCCAGCGCTCAGGAGAAGTCTGCGCGTCATTTCGCGGATGCAGAACACTGGGCAGCCGAGGGAAAGATAAATGAGGCCATCGTAGAATACCGCCGGGCTATCCAGTTGAACCCCAAAGATCCGAAGGCGCATCTGGCCCTGTCCAAGATTTTCATCGACCGCCAGGATTTTCCAAGCGGGGTTCAGCAACTGAAGATCGTCCTGAAAAATAATCCGGACGACCACGACGCAAATGTCGCGTTAGCCAAACTCCTAATCAAAACGCCGCAATTTGCTCAAGCAAAAGATCTGGCAGATTCTTTGCTAAAGAAAAATCCGAACGATACTGATGCGCTATTGATTCTGGCGCAGAGTTCACTTAAGGCCTCAGACTTGCCAGCGGCTAATTCAGCCATCGATCGTGTACTGCAGCTTGACCCCGAGAACGGCCAAGCGTGGTTTCTAAGGGCCATGTCACAGCTGGCCGAGAAGAAGACCTCGGAGAGCGAAGCGAGCCTATTACGGTCCATCGTATACGATCCTAAGTCAATTCCACCCGTGACGTTCTTGTCTGCGTTGATGACTCGGCGAGGGGATATGACTGGAGCCGAGCAGGTGATTCGGAAGGCTCTCGCACAAAACCCGCAGAGTATTCAGGTCCACTATCTGTTGGCGCTTTTCTTGTTGTCACAAAATAGGGGTAAAGAGGCAGAAGATTTATTTCAACAGATCAGTACCCTTGGCGACGATAATCCGGCCTATCGCGGCGCCCTTGCGCGCTACTACGTCATGATGGGAAATTCCCAAGCTGCAGAGAAGGCGTATCAGAACATTTTGAAGCAGCATCCTGAGGACGTGCAGAACTCGCTGCAACTGGCCCAAGTATATCTCGAGGAAAGCAAGATCGGCGATGCCGAACAGCTCGTAAACGCAGTTATGAAAAAAAGTCCGAACGATCCTACGAGTCTTGTATTCAGAGGACGTTTGCGCGCGGAAAAGGGCGATCTTGACGGCGGAATCAGCGACATGGAGCGGGCGGCTCGGGTCAAACCTGATTGGTACTTGCCGCAGTATTATCTGGGTTTAGCTTATATTCGGAAAGATAAACTCAACCTTGCTGAGGCGGCGTTAAACAAATCAATCTCACTTGATCCTACCTTTCAGTCTGCCCGGCTAGTTTTGGCACGTCTTGATATTGAGCAAGGCCGCCCCGAACAAGCCATTGCCACGATTCAGAAGACGGTGGAACAAAAACCGCAAAACATCGACCCGTATTTAGTGCGTTCTTTGGCGCTGGTTCAGGAAGGACACTACGATGAGGCAGAAAAGGACACTCTGCCTCTCATCGATGAGTTCCCACAACCTCCGGCCCGAGCAATGACGTACCGTACGCTTGCCGAAGCGAAATTTCGCCAAGGCCGTTTCGAGGAAGCGCATACCTTTGCTAAACAATCGTTGATCTATGACCCTACCTCTCGAGAGGGGCTTGCCGTTTTGGGCACTTCGCAGATAGCTCTGAAGAAAAATAACGAAGGCTTGGCTGAGGTTCAATCTTATGTGAATGCCAATCCGAAGTGGGCGCCGGGATACGAAGTCCTAGCCCAACTTCAGACCTTGATGGGTCGTCCGAACGACGCGGAGAGCTCGCTGCGTAAAGCGCTTGAGTTAGATCCCAAGTCGATTAGCGCGCAATTAACTCTGAGCGATATCCAGCTCAATCAAGGAAAATTAGATCAGGCGATGGACTTGTTATCGAAACTGTCTCAGAGCGAGCCGCAGATGGCGATTGTGCAAATTCGCATGGGCCAGATCGCGGAAATGAAACAAGATTGGAAGGCAGCTGAGGACTATTATTCAAAAGCGCTGCAAGTCTCGCCTACAGACGTGGTGGCCAAGAACAATCTTGCCTGGGTGTATGCAGAGCACGGCGGCAACATCGATGTGGCGCTTAAGTTAGCGCAAGAAGCGAGCAAAGAAAAACCCGACAGCGCAGACATTTCTGACACGCTCGCCTGGATTTTAATAAAGAAGAAGAATTATGGCACTGCGATTCAGCTATTGAAGGATTGCGTTCAGAAGGAACCAAACAATGCAGAGTTTAATTTTCATTTAGGCAAGGCTTACATAGAGGACGGCAGAATGCCCGAAGGTAAGCAATCATTGCTTACCGCTTCCAAGGCGGAGCCTGATTCCAGTTATGCACGCCAAGCTAAGGAACTGCTTGCAACGCTACCGCGAAGCTGAGATTTTCGAATATTGAGTCAGAGGGAACCATGAGTGAACTTAAGGAAACTTCAAGTTTTGCCGGACTGGAATATTACGCGCTCCGGGATTATTGGCGAATGCTGGCGCGCCGAAAATGGTTTATTCTGGTGGGGACGTTTGCGATTGCCTTCGCAACTTCAGTTGTCGCCTATTTTCTGCCAAATGAATATAAGGCCGCGGCATTCATCATTATTGATCCCCAGAAAGTGCCAAATTCATACGTGAACTCCACCGTCACACAGAGTAGCGCCGATCGCCTGGCGGAACTTCGGCAACAGATCCTGTCCGTCACAAATCTAACGCAAGTGATCGAAGATATGGGTCTTTACAAGCAATTAAAAAATAAAGAGAGCTCGGAACAAATCGTGCAGAAGATGCAGAAAGCAGTTTCTGTCGACACCGCCGCAGTAACGTCATCGCATGGCGAGAAAAACGTCCAAGCATTTAGCGTCTCCTATACAAATTCGAATCCCTCCGTCGCGGCCCAGGTTGCAAACCGGCTAGCCCAATCATTTATCGACAATAATAGAAAGAATCGCGATGACGCCGTTCGCGGTACCACTACGTTCTTAACGAAAGAAATCGAAGATGCCCAGAATGACTTGAAAGCAAAGGAAGATCAGATAACAGCGCTGAAAACAAAGGGCGCCGGAGAGCTTCCGGAGTCGCAAGTAATCCATGTGCAGGCGCTGAACGCGCTCCAAGGAGAACTGCAAGGCGAACGAGATGCGATTGATCGCGACCAACAACAAAAGGCTTCCCTTCAAGCCGCTCTGGCCGGCAGTCCATCCGTTGTAAATCTTGATGCGCAAGAATCGCCCGCGGTCGCCGGTATGGAAGCGGAAAGGGCGCAATTGCAGGATGAGGTGGACCAACTTCGAAAACGATACGGGCCAAGTTTCCCGGATGTCGTTAAGAAGAACCTGCAGATTAGAGACCTGGAAACACGCATCACAGACACAAAAAAGAAGGAAACCGTCAAGGGTGAACCTGCCCCACTCAAGGAACGCAATCCCGTAATCCAAAGTCAGACCGCCAAGTTGGACGAAGACATTCAAAAACACGAGGTGCGCGAGCAGGGGCTTCAGAAGCAGGTTGCGTTCCACCAACACGAACTGGAACAGATTCCTCTCTTTGAACAGCGCATGAGCGCCGTGACGCGCGATTACCAAGGTGCTGAGGACCATTACAAACTGCTGCTGGAAAGAAAGTTTTCGGCTGATATGTCGGCGGACCTGGAAGCACACCAGGAAGGGGAACAGTTTGAAATACAGGATCCCGCCCAAGTGCCCTATAAGCCCGACAGTCCAGATCGTCCGATCATAAATTGGATCGGTCTTGGTGCAGGATTCGTTTTAAGTCTCGGTCTAGCTTTTGCTCTAGAAATATTGAACCCGACTGTAAAGACAGAGCGAGAGGTAGTAGGCCAGTTAGGTATGCCAGTCTTTGGCGAAGTTCCCTGGCTACCGACCAAGGCAAATAGCCGGCGGAGACGATTGCGTGTGCTCTATGCTTGTGTCTGCAGCGCCGTACTTGCTGCGGGATTTGCAGTGATTATGGTTGTAACCAGCAGATAATCCTAGTGGAGAAAAATGTGGAGCACCAGTCGGTATTAAAAGTGACAACGTCCAAAGACAACAACGGAGCACCGGGAGCTGCGAAGCAGGTTAGTGGACAAACCACTGGTGCAACCCAGATCAGGAGCGATCCCAATTTTCCATTGGTTTTGGATCACAACCATCAGGTGGCTACGGAATCATTCAGCATTCTTAGATCTCGTCTGTTAAATGTACATAACAAACTGGGAACGCGCTCTGTAGTGATCACCAGCGGCGAGGCGGGCGATGGAAAGACGCTGGTTGCGACAAACTTAGCGCTTAGCATCGGGCAACTAGGCAGCAAACGCATTCTGTTTGTGGACGGCGATTTGCGCGCCGGAACTGCAACCCGGGTTCTCAATTTAAAGCATTTGCCGGGATTAGGGGATTTTCTACAGGGGCGGAGAGCGTTCGAATCTGTCGTGCATGTCACTGAGTTTCCCGCTCTTTCGATAGTCCCCACTGGACTTGTTCCCAGCAAGGCTTGCCCTCAAATCCTGGAAGGTCCGAAATGGACTGAGTTTATCGAACAAGCCAAGCTGAAGTTTGACTTGATTATCGTGGACTCATTGCCGCTCTCTGCGCCGGTGGCGGATTTGGAGCTATTGACCGCCCCTTGCGACGCTATTTTGTTTGTTGTGTACATGAGACGGACCAACCGCCAAGCGCTCCAGAGGGTGACGTCGCGCTTAGATCCGAAGAAGTTCCTCGGCATCATCGTTAATAATGCCGACGAAATTTACGATTACGATTACAACTACTACACTATTCGCTCTCAATCTAAATGATGGCCGTAGGCCAGTACACCGGAGAATGCGAGCGAGGGTGCGCCAAACCAAGTCAAATTATACCGCTAGCAATCTAGAAGGGTGCGGCCAAGACCGCAGTCATGATTCAGGAACTTTGCCAGATTGACCCAGCCACTCTACCGCGATGATCACAACAGGCCCAGACAGCGTAGCCAGCAGACTAGTGACCGATAACATAGATATTTCGAATGCAATCAAAGTGCGTCCGTATGAGGAAGATGCCCGGGAAGACTGGGACAGATTCGTGCTTCATCACCCGGAAGGCACTTTATTTCATCTGACGGCATGGAAGCGCGCGATCGAACGTGAATTTGGTTTTGAGCCTCGCTATTTGATTGCGGAAGCTGCAGGAACTATCCGGGGTGTGCTTCCATTATTTCTATCTTCGAATTGGATTCAAGGATCTACCCTAATCTCAACTCCGTTCGCTGCGTATGGAGGGATTTGTGCGACAGATCCGGCAGCAAGATTAGCTTTGCAGGAAGCTGCCTGCCAAATGGCCAGGAAAGAACAGGTCAACTACCTGGAACTGCGAGATCCTGAACACGTTGCCGGCGATGGTTTTGAGACAAAAAAATTGTATGTCAGATTTCAGCAGCAATTGCCAAGTGATCCCGAGCAACTGATGCGTGGTTTCCCTAAGGATACCCGCTACATGATTCGCAAGGGCCAGAAAGGCGGCTTGCGCAGCGTGAAAGACGCAGCTGAACTCAATACCTTTTACGAAATCTATGCTGCGAGCGTGCGGAATCTCGGCACACCCGTTTTCGCGAAGCGATTTTTTAAAATTCTCATCGAAGAATTCGGTTCGGCGGTGGAGATCTTATCAATTTGGAATGGAGCAGAAGCCATCGCCGCGGTCTTCAGCTTTAGATTTCGCGACACGATCCTGCCATATTACGGAGGCTCGTTGCTGGAAGGCCGGAAGTTCGCAGCGAACAATTTTATGTACTGGGAAGTTTGCCGCGATGCGTGCGTGCGAGGACTGAAACTTTTTGATTTTGGCAGAAGCAAGGTGGGGACGGGTTCTTACGCTTTCAAAACCCAATGGAATATGAAAGAAAGCCCTCTGCCGTATCAGTTTCACTTAGTCCGGCGCAAGACAATGCCCAATTTCTCCCCCGTAAATCCGACGTTCAAGCTGGCGACGGACATTTGGAAGCGCATCCCGCTTCCTGTAACAAAGGTCTTGGGACCCGCATTCGTTCGGTTATTTCCGTAGAGTATCCTTGCGATGCGAATACTATTTCTAGCTCATCGTCTGCCCTACCCGCCGGACAAAGGGGACAAGATCCGCTCTTTTCGCGAATTGGCCGCTCTATCGAAAAAGCATGAGGTCGATCTGTATTGTTTCTATGACCAGCCGGATGACAGCCGTTACTTCAGCGAGGTTCAACGTTTTTGCCGAAATCTATATTGCGAGAAAATTTCCTGGATGCGCAGCAGGGTGCAAGCTTTGCTTGCCGTGGTCATGGGACGCTCGCTCACTACGGCGTTCTTTCACTCTCCGTCCATGAAGGCGCGCGTCAAAACAGCTCTGCAATCCGAGCGTTACGATTTGGTATTCGCTTTTAGTTCTTCAATGGCTCCGTACGCAAAAGTCGCGACGGAAGTCCCGTGCGTTCTCGATATGGTTGACGTCGATTCCGACAAGTGGAAGCAGTATGCGGATCATATTCGCCCGCCGGCTTCCTGGCTATGGCGTCGCGAGTCCGCTAAGCTCGCCGAGGACGAGAAGCGCTGGGTAAGTGAATTTTCTCTAACGCTTCTCTGCACGCGTGCTGAAAGTGAACTGATGAAGCAAGCTGCGCCCGATTCCAACATCGAAGCGTTCGAGAATCCGATGGATGTGAGCTATTTCAATCCTTCCTTGGTCGAAATTTCCCCTGAAATTGAAGCCCTGCGACCCTACATCATCTTTACCGGCTCTATGGATTATTTCCCCAACGTAGACGCGGTCACAAATTTCTATCGCGATGTCTTTCCTGCGATTCGAGCTGAGGTCCCAAACGCGCGGTTTGTAATTGCGGGAAGAAATCCGGCGGCCGCCGTGCGGCAGCTGTCGGACGATCCCTCGGTCAGCGTGACGGGAGCGGTCACCGATATGCGGCCTTACCTGCTAGGAGCCGCAGTGGCTGTAGCTCCCATGCGAGTCGCTCGCGGCGTTCAGAATAAAATTCTTGAGGCCATGGCCATGGGGCTTCCTGTTGCAGCAAGCAGGAAAGCGGCAATGGCGTTGCCCGCCAGCCTAGCCCCAGCAGTCTATGCCGAAGACGACCCGCAACGTCTCGCCGCTTTCCTCATTCAGAAGCTCAGGGGTGCCGGTTCGGCATCGGCCGAGACTCGTCAAGCGATGCTAGATTACGTAGGCGAACAGAGTTGGGATCAACAATTCGAGTCGCGCATTCTGCGAGCGGCGCAGTCTCCATCGTTGTTGCAAGATAATCTTCCTGGCTCCTCTCCGCAGTTAGGAGCGACAGTACAATCGGATCGCGCCGCCACGACACTCGGAAAGGCTTTCGAGATTTAATGTTACGCGCCATCCTCCTCTACGCTCTGGTAATTTTGGCGACTATAACCGCCCTTTTCCGTCCTTTTTCGGGCTTGTTGTATTACCTATGGTTCTCGTTCGGTCGCCCTGCGGATTTTGTCTGGCCCAACTTTGTTTTTGACTATGAGGTTTGGATTGCGGGAGCAACTCTACTGGGCTATGCGATTTGGGAAATGGGGAAGTCCCCGCCTCGAATAGAAGGCATGCGTTTGCTTGTATTGCTCTGGGTTTGGTTCGCGCTGACGTCGTTGACGGCGCAAATTCCGAGGATCGCATTCCCGAAACTCTGGGAATACAGCCGGATATTCATCATGGCCTTCCTGACATGCGCTCTCGCAAATTCAGAGAAACGCATTCGCTCGATTCTATATGTTTTGGCTATCTCGCTGGGATTCCTCGGAGCTAAGGGCGGATACGACGCGGTCACGACTGGATTTGCTAACTCCATGAAGGGTCCTGGCGGGATGATGTCAGAACAGAACGAGTACGCTCTGGCTTTGAATATGGGCATCCCCATCTTGGTTTGGTTGGCCCAAGACGATCCGCGGTGGTGGGTGCGTTGGCTCTTCCGCGGCATGGCGGTTGGAAGCGCCGTTGTTGTGATTGGAACACGGTCGCGTTCGGGGTTACTGGGACTCCTGATGGCAGGAATTGTGCTTGTGGCATTCTCCAACCACAAAGCTCTTTTCAGTGGGATCGGCGTAAGTTGTCTGTTGTTGCTTTTGTTGTTTGGCCCGCAAGGCGCGCTCAAAAGGTATAAGACGATCCCCACGGCTGCCGAAGTCGATCCATCGGCGATTGGACGGCTGCAAGCCTGGCGGGCCGCTATAAAGATGACTAAAGCACATCCGATAAGGGGCGTCGGGCTTAGAAACTTTCTGTATGTTTTCCCCCAGTACTCGAGCGATCCACCACGGGTAACTCACAACGCTGTATTCGATCTGTTATCCGAAACCGGAATCCCAGGCTGTTTGATTTTTATGGCCATGATCTTTTCTGCGATCGTTCAGATGTTCAAGTTGAGGCTCAAGGCGCTCGCTCAACCAGACGCCAAACACTTGGCAATGTACTGCCAGATTGTGGTGGGAGTTCTGGTTGTCTACCTTGTGCCGAATATGTTTATAAATCGTCAGGATTTTGATCTGATGTACCAGATGATTGCGGTTGAGGCTGGGCTGGCTATTTTGGTGCAACAAAAGCTGGCAGTCGCACGCGAGGAAGTTCGTTTGCCTACAGAAGACACCATGCCGCTTTGGATGCGAGCTCAACGTGAGATCGTGGAATGACGTCTGATAGCTATATTTATTTGAGGAAATAAGAACTCGACTATGGCTATTTGCGGAATTGCCGCCAACAGTGGCTCGCGACCGGTAGATCAGCCAACAATAGATGCAATGCTGTCTGCTCTCGCGATTGAAAGCACTTGGTTTCGTCAACAGACTGCGGAGCCTGAGGTTGGTTTCGGAACGGTGACACCTCAAGAGTCCGGAAGAATTTGGAAATCCGAACAAGTGATCGTGGCTTGCGACGCAGATGTCAGCAACCAAGAGGAACTTAGAGCTTCGTTAAGAACCTCAACGAACGATAGTAGCTTGCCCTGCATTCTCGGCCAGCTTTATCTCGAGCGGGGCCCCGATTTCCTAAGGCTACTTCGCGGAGTGTTTTCTATTGCGATTTGGGATCGCCGGTCGAACTCCGTCTTTCTTGCTGTCGACCGATTCGGGGTCAAGCCACTTTCTTATAGCGCTAGCTCATCGGAAATAATTGTTGCGTCTCATGCGCGGGGAGTCTTGGCCAGCCATCGTGTGGCGAAGGAAGTTGATCCGCAAGCCATCGTCGCATACTTAAATTACACTGCGGTCCCCGCTCCCCTTTCTGCGTATAAAGGCATTCAAAAATTGCCGCCTGCGTCTTGTTTGTTATGGCAAGACGGCGTCGTACGATTGACGCGATACTGGGACCTGGAATACACAGAGGATAAGAAGTCCTCCGAAAAAGTTCTGGCGCGAGAGCTTCTCGAACGCATGGAACAGGCCGTTTATCAGAACTCCTACGACATGCCAACGTCTGACCTTGGGTGTTTTCTGAGCGGCGGAACGGATAGCAGTTCCGTCGTCGGGCTCCTGACCCAAATCAAAAAGAGTCCGATTAATACATTTTCAATTGGGTTTACCGAGGATCGTTTTAACGAGCTTGCATACGCTCATATCGCGACCAAACATTTTGGCTCAGTGCATGCGGAATCGAGAGTCGGGCCCGATGACGCCTTCCGAATCCTTCCCAAAATCGTCGATCTTTTCGATGAGCCTTACGCCAACTCTTCGGTAATCCCAACTTATTACTGCCAAATGTTGGCGGTCGAAAAGGGACGTAAGGTAATGCTTGCCGGCGACGGCGGTGATGAATTATTCGGAGGTAATGAACACTACCGGACCGACGGGATATATCAGTTTTATCAAAGAATTCCACGCGCACTTCGTGCGGGGTTGATCGATCCGCTCGTCTCTTTGATTCCAGCTACCGCACCGGGATTCGGAAAAGTGCGTCGCTACATTCAATCGTCAAACACATCAAACCCCGACCGGTATTCCCGCTGGATGATGCTGCAGTATTTCCCTCCTGAAAATATTCTCGGCGCGGGCATGCCTTTCAGAAATGGTCATGGCGACCTCCTTGCCATTGCTCGTGCGCATTATCGATCGGCGAAAGCTGACAGCGAACTCAATCGCCTGATGTACCTGGATGTGAAAATGGTTCTTGGCGATTGTGATCTTCCAAAGGTTGTTCGCGCCAGCGAGCTTGCTGGAATCACCGTACGATTTCCTTTTCTGGACCATCCTCTCGCGGAGTTTTCAGGCCGTATTCCAAGCGCGTTGAAATTAAAATGGCTGGAGAAGCGCTACCTTTTCAAGAAGGCCACGCAAAATCTTTTGCCCAAGGCTATTTTACAGAAGAAAAAACATGGATTCGGATTGCCGATGAGTACGTGGCTGAAAACTGACCCGAAGATTCGCGGGTTGGCCGAGGACGTGTTGCGCGATCCGCGAAGCTGCCAGCGAGGCTATGTTCGGCAAGACTTCATCCAGTATCTCTTTTCCAGCATGGATCGAGACAACACATCATTTTATGGCGACGTGCTTTATTCGTTCCTGATGCTCGAGCTGTGGTACCGAAAACATGTGGAAACTCATCTGTGAGTAAAAAACAGAGCAGCTTGTCTATGAATCTCAAGACGCTTTCTAGGCAGATTACGGGAGGATGTTTTGACAGACAGAAAGTGGGAGAAGAGAGCTAGTTCATGACTTCTCGAAAATTTCATTCGAATGTCTCACTCACGCTCTTAGCGGTAGCGGTGATTCTTTCACTGACGAGTCTGTTTTTTACCACTCCTTTAGCCGCTCAATCCGGATGGAAAGTTGAAATAGTTGACGACGGGCAGGGGACCGACGTGGGAATGTACACCTCAATGGCCATCGACCGAAGTGGGAACTTTCATATTGGGTACTTTAACGCTTCCACGTCGAATCTTCAGTACTCCTATCGCGGCCGTCAAGATCAGAAGTGGTCGAAGATGGCCGTGGAAAGAGACGCGGGCACATTCGTGTCCCTGGTAACTGATTCGCAAGGCTTTGCTCACCTCGCATACAACTCACCAGTGCGGAGAGGCGTGCGTTATGCGCACTGGGACGGAAAACAGTGGCATATCCAGTTGATCGATCCTGTGCCCACCCAATTTACTACCTCGATCCAACTGGATGCTTCCGGAAAACCCAGGATTGCCTATTTCGAGAGCACGCATACAAGCAAAGGCAACGGCGCAAAACTGAAATACGCATATTTTGATGGGACGTCCTGGTTTACCAAGACAGTGGCTTTGCGCCCGCGTCAGGGTGTGTACAACTCTCTAGCTATCGATCCAGCTGGTCAGACCCATATCGCATTTGCAGAGTCTGGCCACCTGGAATACGCAACCTACGATGGTTCCCAGTGGCAATATGAAGAGATCGATTCCAGCAGTGGGACCGATGCTTCGGCAGGATTAGGTCTAACGTTAGCTTTGGATGCCGCGGGTGCTCCCCAATTGGCTTACTTCGATTCTGGTAAGAAAACTTTGAAGTATGCCAGTAAGAAATCAGGAGCGTGGAAGGCGGAAGTCGTGGAGCAACTGTCCGGAACTCCGAAATTCCCCGATGGTGCGTCTATCCGATTGGATTCCGGTGGCCAGCCACACATCGCATATTACGATAGTGGCTCGGGCGTTCTAAAATATGCTGTACGGCAAGACGAGAAGTGGACCATCGAAATCGTGGACCAAAAAGGAAACGTTGGACTATCGCCATCTTTGAACTTGGATTCAACCGGTAAGCCCTATATTGCCTACTACGATTCGACCAACAAGCAGCTTCGTATGGCTCGTCAGAACTCGGAACCACCAGTCCCAAAAAGTGCGGCAAAACCCTGAGTGCTGAGAGCTCTTAGCATCCAAGAGGCGTGAGTCCAACAGTATGGCTGCCATCGGTGGATTTAGAGCTGGATTGTCCGCGCTAAAACTTCGACGCAACTTCCCTCTCCTCCTGATCACTTTCCTGACATTTCCTACGCTCGTTCGAGCACAAGGCCTTCGTGTACCGATTATCGTCCAGCCCGCCGAGTGGACTAAGATGCCAACAGCGGCTCCAGTGGGGGTTCGGACGAATGCGCCAGTTACATTCGGGCTCGGGATTCCAGATAGCGCACAAATCGATTGTCCGGGTATGCAAGACAAACCGCAGAATGAGCAGGCGCCGTCGAAGCTGAAATTGCAAAACGAGTCTGGCGCTCGATTGAACTCGCAGTTCCGGTGCATGGCTAAGTGGCCTGACGGATACGCGAAGTGGGTGCTGGTAGATGCTCAACTCCCTTCGTTTGCTGATCGTTCACCAGGCTACGACAAGAGCATTATCGTGGCCCAAATTGCGTCCGGCGGGGGAAACTATCCAGCCGCTGGTATGGCACTACAGTGCAAAGGCGCTGGAAGTCCGGCCGCCGCATGCCCAGATGCGAATCACATTGTCGTGGCGACAGGGCCCGCTACGTTCTTGATTAAAGAAGCAAACTACAATCTTTTCGATGAAGTTGTCATAGGCTCTGCCCATATTATTTCGAGGGCCACGCACGGACCGACCGACGGGATATTTCTCCAAGGTCCTCCAGATTCTGCAATTCCGCCGACCAATCCCAAACCCACTATCGATTCTGCTTCCTGTTGGAGCGGAAAAGGTGGCAATTCAGGATCACTTCCAACGAATTACGTCGGACCCTCAATATGCAACACTGCTTACGTATCAGCGAACGATTCGTCCTCGACCTGCGTTATCGAAGAGAACGGTCCGCTTCGATCTGTGCTGATGTGCCAAGGAGACCTGGACAACTCCAATGGCCACGTTTACATGCATTGGCGAACGCGAATGCACTTCTGGGCCAACCATTCCGATGTGAAGGTTACCGTGGCACTGCGGAATGCAGACGTCCCCTCAGGTGACTGCTGCAATCCCGCTAATATGACAGCAACGCATCAGTGGGAAATCGCTTACAAAGAATATAGCCAATTAGAATTGCGGCTGACCGACAACCTGGGGTCGACGACCAGAAACTTTGAGATTGCGAACGATTCTAATGTGCCGACCAGGGGCACTATCAGTCCCTCAAGCGGCGCTGACAACGCGTATCTGTTCCAGGCCTATTCACAGAACGGGGAATGGCCGCACTGGGCAAATGCCGGCGATTGCAAGAATGAGCAAGATGGGTGCGTGGTTTCACCAATCCCACGCACGCGATCGAAAGGTCCCGCCACTTATACCGCGAATGGCTTCCAGATCAACAAGAACGGCGCGACGATCACAAGTGGCGGAAACGCCCAATATCCAGTTGGCTGGGCGGATTTAGACGACGGCACAAACGGAATTGAAACTGGCGTGTACCAGCTTTCCATGTACTGGCCGAAGTCCTTGGAGTTCCAGCCGGGCATTGCAAACCACAATGAGATCCGCATCGGTATTTGGCCGAACCAGCAAGAATTTGCCGGCGCCAGTTCTACGACTACCTATGCCATGGGCTGGCCGCAATATTCGATCCAGGACACGTATTGGAACTTTCACGCCGGCACTCAAACACCCGCGGTGGCGCAGAACAATTTTCTGCACTTCCAACATTATCTGCTTGCTCGACCGCAGAACGGAACCTACTACAACACAGTGGTGGATGCGGCCTCCGGATTTCCTGCTCTGTTTTATGACATCCCGGATCCTGTGGCGGAGGATAACTATTACAAGAGTGTGGGCGTATGTGCGGCTGCCGCGGGGCAGTGTCTCGGCGATGTGGGACAGGAAAGCTATCCTTATCATGGCAAGTACGCCGGCATGAAAGTCTTCCGTTATTTCACTTGGCAGCAAGCAGGCGGCGGGGACGGAACCCAATTCGAGCAGCGCAATAGTTGGCTTCGAAATTGGTTACAACGCGGCTGCAGTCCACGCGGAGATAAATGCGGAGCGGCTTCGGTGACCGGAAGCCTGCCCGGGCGCTACGTATTTGCGTCTCATTGGTATCGCATGATCGTCGAGAGATCTTTGCCGCGTTCGGACACTCCTACAATCTCCGGCGCCCAGGCCGGTTTTCGCTCCCTATGCACTACCCAAGCTGTGTGCGATAAGTTGGGTTTCTTTCCCTGGGGTGATCCAAAAAATAATTCGCTGCACCCGGTGTGGAACGGCGGTATGCGGAACTGGGGCGATGATGCCAACGGGATGGAGCATTCCACCTACTGGGGAATCTTTACATATTACTTCCTCTCGGGCGATGAATGGGTGAAGGAACAGCTTCTCCAGGGATTTAAAGATCGTTATCAGAATCCGTTTGTTGCGTATAACAATTTGCAGGCCAATATTGGAGGCAACAGCTCCCCCGGTCATGGGCATATTAATGCGGTGCGGGCCACGGGACATTGGTTTTCCGGCGCTGCGCAGATGATAGAGTTTCTGCGCTCCATCGGCGATCCGGACGCGGATACGCCGACCACGGTATTGACGTCACCAGGCAGCTCGCCCGGCACCGCTACCGTCCTGCAAGGTATTGAACAGGATATTGCTGCCCAGATTGCGGTTCCCTATATATCGTCAGGCTATCCGAAAGGTTGGTCGGAGACAGCGAAAGCAAATTGCCAGATTGTTGGATCACCTACGCAAATATGCTCCCAAGGCGTGAGTCCGGTCCGAGGATTTGTGCGTGCAGGAGAAGGCGCGGAAAACTGCCCGGGAAGTGTCGCGCCCTGCAATAAAAAGCCGTTTAGATCGGATGATTCTTTTCAGCTTAGTGTGTGGGCCCAAGGCGTATATGACATTTGGCTGGCCATGCGCGACCTTCTTGGAAAGGATTGGCATTTGCAGGTTGCAGGAGTGAGTGATGGAGCGATGGGCCCGTTCAACGTTACGATTTCCGAAAAGAACCTAACCGATATGCTTTATGGCTCGTACCAGCAAATGAGCGAGGCAAATTGTCTCAACACAGGGTCGTTTTCCAGCAGCGGATGTGTCTACGATCAATCGAGTGATTACTTGAACGCGGCTCCCGGTTGCACATCGAGCGGCAACTGCCTTCGTTCTTGCGAGAAAGGCTGCACGGGTCTCAACCAATGGTTCGCATTGGCTGCAGCCGCTCCTACCACCAATTCCACGCTCGACCTTACCGGCAAGACCTGGCAATTTCTGTTCGAATCGCAGCTAAAAAGACCGGGGACGGTTGGTCAGGAGCTGGGCTCGCACATGATGCAGTTCGGTGTGAATTACATTCTCGGCGATGGCTCAACGAAGTCCCACCACTATGCCATTGAATCCTCGGCTCCTGTTTTGACACAAGTCCCCATCAGCGTTAGCCCAAATCCTTGCGTCGGTCCTCGTAACGGCACGGGGACGTGCACAATCACTTGGGCAACGCCAGCAAATCTTTCCGCGGTAAATGGCGAAAAATATCGGCTGAAATATCTGCCGTGCCAAGCGGGAGTGCCGACTATTTACGGTGATGATTGTCCCGCAGGGGGCAAAACAATCGTGCCAACTTTGAAATTCCATTCTGACAGCCTAACTGCGGGATTTGCAGCCACGGACAGCTCTGGATCGTGGGAATTCGATCCCGCCAAGAATTGGAATTGGGCTTTCACTACCAATATCCCGGATTGCTCGCCGGGAAAGGCTTCGCCCGGGTGCAATCCGAATATACCGTCGGGGACCAGCTACACTTTCATCACACAGCCCAACACGACTTATACCTTCTCGCTCTTTGCCTTCGTGACGAAGACCGCAAGATAATTTCCCAGCACGGCGGCGATGCGCGTCATTCGTTCTGTTCATCGCGAAACCTCAGCTGATAGGCCAACAGCTTGATGTATTCACTTCCTATATATGACCACTGATCGAGCTTCTTCCACCATGTGCCGCGCTGAAATGAACTTAATCCTTCAGGAACCGGCACGTAGGAAATGTTTAGTCTTCGCAGGGCGCTAATCTTTCGACAACACAACCGGACGCGGCGCAGATGCACGCTCGTACTTATTACAGTCAGAGTTTTGATCTGGCGTTCCCCGAAGTAAGTCGCGAGAGCTGCTAACTCGCCGAATGTGCCCACACGCTTGATTCTTGCTGGCGTCACCGTTCTGGAACCATCGGAAATCTCGACGAAGAAATGCCGATCTTTGGGGGCCATGTGCTTGACCATTTCCCGCATGTTCAAGTCTTGAAAACCGAACGCATCCATCCTGCGAACTTCGAACCTTCCCACGCTTAATACAAGTCGGGGTGCAATTCCCTGCCGAAAGAGCTGCAGGCCGTACGCTTTACGTTCCGGTCGTCCTGCCAGTACGAAAATCAGATCCGACTGAGATGGCAAATCGTCCAACGCCAGGTAGTCACAAAGGGGGTTAAATGACGGAAAGCGGCCAAGGGGATTATCTCGATTGGTGCGCTGCGAAAATGACACGAGAACAGGTCAGCGAGAAAACTCGCCTGATGATTCTATCATGCAGGAGTAAGGACAATTCAAACGCGGGCAGATACTTAAGCAAAGCATTGGGTCTACTAGCAGAACTATTCCTGCACCACGACTTCAATGGAAGGATTACTTGAAGGATCTTGGATAATGCCTGCCACCACTCCACTGAAGCACTGTGGAGGATTTGGGGAGACCGAGTCCACTCGAGTTGCCAGGAAACTTCCGTCACTTCGCATCTGAGCATCGACTGCAACGAACTGCCCTGTGACTACCGCTGTGGACGGGCCAGTGTCGTCAGCAAACAAGGTTCCGGTATTAGTGACGACGTTAATAATTTGGCCCGTATCTCGAAGCTGTACATTTACTGTACCTGCCGAAGGGGATGACACAACCGTTCCTTCGGCATTCTCAATATTCTGGTCTGAAGCTGAGTCAGTGATTACGTTAACGCTTACTGCAGGCGTAACTAAGTAGTTGCCTCGCGAGTCCTGCTGCAGAGATTGGCGCAAATTGAAATCGATCGCAAGGCTTGCTGAGGCCGCCGCCTGCAACACAACAGTAACCGAATCGCTTATCACGAAGTTTAATAAATGCACTGAGGGGGTAGTGTTCGCGTTCAAGATTGTTATGTTGCCGTGCGCGTCGGCTAGCGTGATCTGCGGGTTGGCGAATGACATATTCAACGCTGTGAAGGTTCCCGCCGGAACATTGCTCTGAAAAGCTAACGTCGGCGCTAGCTGCAAATGGCGCATCTCGATTTCCTGCACTCCACGAGAGATGCTAGTTGAAACTCCATTGGAGCCCACGAGGGAGACGCCAGTCACTTGAATGCTAAACGCTACAACTCCATCTGCTGGGGCATCGGTTAAAAACGCAGACACGGTCCCAGTCGGTCCCGTCGCTGTATGGGTAGGTTGACCTGTGACACGAGCGCAGCCATTGATCCCAACTATGATTGCTAGAGCGAGCGAACAAAAAGTAAAACTAGATTTCATGTTCATGACAGCTGGCCTCACCTTCGATGCCTGGCTAGGTTACGAGCTTGGGGGCGATAACTCTGCTGGTCGGTCAGCCAGAAAGGGGACAGTATCGGCGGGCAACTCGAGCCTGTGCTGGAGGACAGTGGTATATCAATAAGAAAACAAGCGGGTTATATAGTGGGGAGTCGCTTCTTTGGCCGCAAGGAAAGCCCAAATGTTGATCTATAGCCTGGCATGGCGGAGTTCGATTTTACCGAGTCCATCCAACAGATAAGCGCTTCCGTCAGCCAAGCGCCGAACTTAGGCGCGCATTTGTGCAACGATAAATTGTCAGCCAGCATGAGCAGACCTGGATAAGACATCCAACAACCCGCCGGAGCGAGCGCGTTCCCAGCACTTTGACTCCGGATGAAGAAAAAAATAGTGATAGGAGTTTGCAGCGATGTAATTGGAAGTTTCCACGAGACGGTCACGGTAAAGGAATGCTCGATAACCGAAATCTTTCAAGGCCTTCAATGTATTGTCGCCCGTTCTGCGGGATACTCCCATAAGCAAGCCCGGGCGCAGAGTTCCAATAAGAGATTTAGCTCCGGCAATTACGTCAAGTTCCGCGCCGGCCACATCCGCCTTTATAAAATCGAGATTTTGCATCTCGTTTTGTTTCCACAAGGCGTCGAGCGCAAACACATCGACTGTTTCGATGCTTCCTTCTTCACTACCGCGGTTAAAGTGTGCGGCGTAAAATCTTGTGAACCCGTTCCTGTTTGGAATAATCATCTCTTGGCGGCCAGCCTGAGATCCAATAGCAGCCCGATAAATCTGAACATTTGCGAGTCCGCGCTTGCGCACAACAGCTTCCAGGATTTGGAAGTTCGAAGCGATGGGCTCAACGGAATACACTTTACCGGAGGGTCCAGCGAGCTCTGAAAACTCGAGTGCATATATCCCAAGGTTTGCTCCAAGATCGGCGACAAAATCTCCCGGCTTGACTAATGACGGAAGAACGTTCATTGCGTGTTCGCGCCGTGCTTTCCTGTGGATCACCTTCCCTGTAAGATGCGCGGCGCGGAATTTCATCAGTAGACCAGCAGGCACTGCAGTTTTCAGCAATCGCAGAATGAGAGATTCGCGCGGAGGTTTTTTTGCATATTACTCTTCCTCAATCAGATAAAAATTCGCAATCAGAGATCCTCATTATTTTCGCGGTGTACTTTTGCCCGATAGTTCTTGGGGTCTCCGAAGACGTCTCCAACGCTGAGTTGAGGGGGTCCTTTTAAAAAAACACCGATGGGTGGCTGTGCTGGGTCTCTGAGTATGACACACAAAGAGTTATCAAATATTGCGCTATAATAAATAGCGGAGTTTTTCCTCAGCCTCCGCCAGTTAATAATTCCCCGAGAATAACGCTGGCTGGTGCGGGTTCAATCCTGATGGAGCTGGAGTCGCAATGTCCTTATGGTTTAAAGCTGCAGCGCTCTTTGCTCTACTAAACGTCCTCCCGCCCGCCCTGCCGGCTCAGAAACCACAATTGGCTATCGACAAACTGGTTGACCGCGTCACGGCCCGCGAACATCAAGAGGTACAAATCGTCCGGAAATACCGGCCTATTATAGAAACATATATTCAGGACGTGCGATTAGACGAGCACCTCGGATTCGTTGCGATCAAGGATCATTACTTCATCGGCGTTGCCGATCTGGCTAAAGGAACCGTCCTGCATTCTATGGAGGGTAAGGAAGGACCCCAGAAACGGTTGAACCCAGTCGATTTGGTGGCGAATGTCGTGGCTCCGACCTACATACCCGCAGGTTTTCTGGAAATGATCTTTGTCGATCCGCAGGGATTCGATCGCCGACATTATAAATTCGAATACATTCGTCGCGAATTTCTTGGGAACGTACGCTGCTTCGTTTTCGATGTTACGCCCGTGCCAAATTCCGGAAATGGCCGGTTTAAGGGGCGCATGTGGGTAGAGGATCGGCAGTATACGATCGTGCGTTTCAGTGGCGTGTTTGAACCCGTTGTTCGAAGATTCGGATTTTATCTGCACTTCGATAGTTGGCGCGAGAACGCTGGCCCAAACCTTTGGCTTCCCGCATACATTTACAATGGCGAAGAAGGCTTATCCAATACTTTGTTAGGGCATGTCAGCGAAAAATCTCAAACACGGCTGTGGGGCTACGGGCGCAAAAATGCTGCGGCAGAACAGGAGTTTAGCGAAATAAGTGTTGAGTCGTCCAACGTGCAGGACGAAATGGATCATGGCAAAGACAGTTCGCCGATTGAGCAACAGAGGCAGTTTGTGGAACAGGGTGAAGAGAGCGTGATAGCGAGGCTAGAGCAGGCCGGCCTAGTTTCTCCCGCGGGTGAGGTCGAAAAAACTCTCAATACCGTAATTAACAACATTGAGGTGACTAACAACCTCGAGGTTCAGCCAGAGATTCGTTGTCGCATCCTGCTCGTTTCAACCCTCGAGATTTCCTCCATTGGACACCTAATCCTGATTAGCCGGGGTTTACTCGACGTTTTGCCAGACGAACCAAGCCTGGCCGCGATGTTGGCGCATGAAACGGCGCACATTCTGCTCGGGAAATCGGCCGTGCCCACCTGGGCCTTCGCCGACGAGCTAATTTTCCCGGATGAAGAGAGCTTGCAGCGATTCTCATTTTCTGCCAGCGAGGACGACGAAGAGGCCGCAAGCCAGAAGGCGCTGGAACTCCTGAAGAATTCCCCATACAAGGATAAACTTGCGAGCCCGGGGCTTTTCCTCAGGCAGATCGAAGCCGAATCCAAACAACTGACGAATCTTATAAGCCCTCATCTCCGCAATTCGGGCTTTTTCGATAGTGAACTCGAGAAGAGCGCGCCTGCCTTGCAACCTGCAGCGCTGGAGCAGATCGCTGCCTTGCCATTAGGCTCAAGAATAAAAGTTGACCCTTGGAGTGACCGCGTTGAGTTACTTAAATACAAGCCGGTTGAGCCGAAGTTTTTGTCAGAAAAGTTACCGTTGGGACTCACTCCCTTCTATCCCTACATAACTCGCAAGACCGACGCAGCCACCGCAGCTACTTCGGTGAAGTAATCGATTGGTTTTTAGGTTGGTTGGCGATTGTCGAAGGGCTTAGCATCTCAGAATCATCCGCGACGATTGTCTCTGCCAAACTCTAAGTTTTCGGAATCTCTAAGCGACCGAGCAAATCTACGCCGAGGCGAATAAGAAACCTTTAATTGCTCGCAGCCGCAGAAAGTAGGGCTACACGTCGCGCGAGAATTGTCGGCCCACCCTGCGGCCCAGATTTGAATAACAATCCCCGAGTCGCGATTATTTGGCCAACCTTCACATTGGATGAACCTGCCGGGAAGCCTTGGTAGTCGGTCACACCTGACGTTGTTATAACTAGCACGCTCGAGGGTCCCGGAGTTCCTAGAACTTGCACGACAAACTGATTGTTTCCGACACTTGTTACCGTGCCATTCAAGACTCCTTGACGCAAGACGACCTGCTCGGCGGCCGGAGGGGTAATGCCCGCTCGCAATAGAACTACAGTGGACTGCCCAGGAATTACGTCCGACTGGCTCTGGAACCTGCAACCGGAACAGTCTGCAATCGCTGAAGCGAGTTCGTCGCTCTGAATACTAAACTTTGTAAGTCCGTCGATCGCGGCTAGCGCTTTACTCCCTGCAACAGGCGTCGGATTGCTATTGTTCAAATGAACTGTAATTGACGCGAACGTAGACATACCAGAGGAGTTCCGGGCGAATGCTTGCAAGTTATGAGCTCCATTGCTCACCTTGGTGGTGTCCCAAGACAACGCATACGGTGGCCCGAGGATCGCATTTCCTAGATTGACTCCATCCAACACAAATTGCACGCTGGGAGTCTCGTTTGCATCTGATGCAGCTGCCGTGATACTAGCGACACCTGACACCGTCGAACCCGCAGAAGGAGAAGTGAACGATACCGTAGGCGGTTGAACTTTGTTGGCGTTCGAGATTGTTACAATAACGCCAGTCGAGACGCCTTTATTGCCGGCGGTATCGAAAGCGATTGCGCTAAGGGTGTGAAGGCCATTATTCGCATTCCCCGTGTTCCAGGAGACTGAATAGGGTGCGGTAACAACTTCGGCCCCCAAAGCGGCTCCATCCAGAAGGAACTGCACCCCTGCAATGCTTACACTGCTCGATGCTTTCGCTGAAACGACGACTGTCTGGGCAATATTTGCTCCTTGCGTCGGGTACGTAATTGAGACGGTGGGAGAAGAATTCGTTGCATTCGAGACGGTCAAAGACACTGCAGCAGAAGTGGCGTGATTACCTGCCGTATCGAAAGCTATGGCCGTCAGAATATGCGAACCATTGCTAGTTTTCGACGTATTCCAGGTTACCAGATACGGAGCGTTGGTAAATTCGAGACCGAAATTGAGGCCATCCAATTGGAATTGCACACCAGCGATGCCGAGACTGCTAGAGGCATTTGCGGAAACCGTTACATTGCCTGAAACTTTTCCACCTGGTGTCGGCGAGGTAATCGTGACTTGTGGCTGAGAATTGGTAGTATTCGAAACCGTTACAGTCACGCCATTGGACGTAGCTTGGTTGCCGTACACGTCAAACGCACGGGCTGACAGCGAATACGTTCCATTGGCAGTTTTCGTTGTATCCCAATTAAATGAATAAGGAGCTGCTGTTATTTCAGAACCCAGCCCCACGCCGTTCAACAGGAGTTGCACACCTGCAACGCCGACACTGCTCGACGCGTTCGCCGAGATAGCGACGGTATTTACCACCTTCGCTCCGGAAACAGGAGATGCGACTGTTACTACGGGAGGCGGAGGACCACTGGCAGTCCCTGCCGTGTAGGCAGAGAGAGAAAAAGTATATGTGGTATTGGCCTGGGTATCAAAAGTGTAGCTTGTACCGGAAGGCACGTTAGGATTGCAATTCGGAGCCGCTTGCCCCACGACGCAGTCCGGCACATCCGCCGTAAATGCCCAATTCCAGTTCCTGGAAGGATCGATCTCCCACGAACCGGAACCATCGGGCGCCGCGAACCCCGCGGTAAGGACGTCAGAATGGAATCTTAATGCGGGAACGATCGTTTTTCCGCCTGCTGGACAATCATTTCCGTATATGGTGAGAACCCCGTTTTGGCAAGGGAGATATTTCAAACGATACTGCACTCCGTTTACCGCGGCCAAGCCTGTCGGCGCAGTCCATGTAATGGTACAGGTCCCCGTTCCGCTCGATGGTCCCACGCACGGATTTGGGGAGACGCTGACAGAAATCGGGGTCAGAACCGGGACGGTAGGATTCACAGCGTACTGATTCGCAGAGGTCGAGCCATCGGCCAGAATATAATTCATCCCAAATTGCATCATGTGCGAGCCGAGTTCCATATTAATGGTCCCGTTGCGCTTCAGCATGGTTTCAAATATGAACTGCCAGGGCTTCCTTGAGAGGTCGAGAATTGAATTTGTTGTCGGCGCTGCTGCAGCAAGAGCAAACCACTGCGTGAGTCCCGAACAGCCAATAATGCACTGGTGCAAACAATCAGTGCTCGCGGTGCAACCAGGCGCTGCGTTCAAATAATCACTGTACTGCGTGTAAACGCACCCGCTGGTAGCGTAAATCCCGGTGTTGACGCAGTTCTCCTCGCTCATTTGCTGATACGAACCATAAAGCATGTCCGTCAAGTTCTTTTCCGAAATAGTTACATTAAACGGACCCATCGCTCCGTCGCTGACGCCCTTAACCTGCAAGTGCCAATCTTTTCCAAGAAGGTCGCGCATGGCCAGCCAAATGTCGTAAACCCCTTCGGACCACACCCCCAGTTGGAAAGAATCATCAGCTCTATGAAGGAAGCTGTCACAAGGCGCTTTGCCCCCAAGGCCGCCGCAACTCTCTCCGCCTGCTCCGGTGCGAACAAATCCTCTAACCGGGCTCACACCTTGCGAACATAACTGCGTCGGTGTACCCACGGCCTTGCAATCCGATAACGCTGTTTCCGACCAGCCTTTTGGATAGCCTGACGATATGTAAGGAACGGCGATTTGCGCTGCAATATCCTGCTCAATACCTTGCAAAACAGTAGCGTTGCTGGGCGAACTGCCCGGGGACGTCAATACTGTGGCTGGCGTATCGGCGTCTGGATCGCCAATAGAGCGTAGAAACTCCATCATGCGCGCGGCTCCAGAAAACCAATGTCCCGTGGCCCGCACGGCGTTAATATGGCCATGACCTGGCGAGCTGTTGCCTCCAATATTGGCCTGTAAATTGTTGTAAGCAACGAACGGATTCTGATAGCGATCTTTGAATCCCTGGAGTAGTTGTTCCTTCACCCATTCATCACCTGAAAGGAAGTAATACGTAAAGATTCCCCAGTAGGTAGAATGCTCCATCCCGTTAGCATCATCGCCCCAGTTCCGCATGCCGCCATTCCATACTGAAAGAAGAGTATTTGACTTCGGATCACCCCAAGGGTCAAACGCCAAACTGTTGCACACTGAAACACTTGTACATAGGGAACGGAAGCCCGCATTGGGTCCGTTCGTGGAGGGAGTATCCGAACGCGGAAGAGATTTTTCAACGACCATGCGGTACCAATGGGACGCAAAAACGTATCGCCCAGGCACGCTTCCCGCACTGCCGGCTCCGCCCCGCTGTAACCAATTTCGCAAAAAGCTGTTTCGTTGCTCAAACTGGGTACCGTCGCTGCCGCCAGCCGTCTGCCATTCAAAATAGCGAAAAATCTTCATGCCCGAATAAGGGCCGCTGTCCCCGTAGGCGAACGTGCTCTGGCCAACATCTCCTAAACATTGGCCAGGCGCGGCTAAACAGATTCCCAACTTGTTGTAGTAAGTGTCTTCGGCTACTGGATCGGGAATATTGTAAAGAAGGGCTGGCATGCCCGACGTCGCGTCCGCCACACTGTTATAGTAAGTTCCACTTTGGGGTCTTCCCAAAAGGTAATGTTGAAAGTACAGGAAGTTATTTTGCGCCACCTCAGGTGTCTGCGCTCCAGAGTGAAAATTCCAATAAGTATCGTGGATGGAATACTGCGGCCAGCCCATGACATAAGCTGCCGCAGAGCTGGCACCGGCAAGCTCTTGCTGATTAGGCCAGATGCCGATGCGGATCTCGTTGTGGTTCGCAGTACCGGGCTGAAATTCCAAGGACTTGGGCCAATACATCGAAAGTTGGTAGACACCCGTTTCGATACCGTTTGAGCCATCGTCTAAGTCTGCCCAGCCGATCGGGTATTGTGTATTTCGACCGCTCGTGATCGTTGTACTGTTTTTATTTATCTGATAGCCATTCGCAGCGTAAGTCCAGTTCCCAACGGTACCAAAGCGCGGAATAGGCGAGACGATACACGAGTCCTCTTCGCCTGTGCAATTGGAGGTATTCGACCAATGCGGCCATTCCCCATTTTGCGAGTACGCCTGATACAAATAGGCTCGATCTGTACCGTTTGTTGCGCTAAGCGTTCCGGTCGAGGACGTCGCAGTATCATTTGCGATATCGAAATTTCGCGACGACGGAGATCCGAGGTTATCCGTCAGCCGAGTCTCGAATTGAGTAAATTCCTTATAAGCATTACTAAAAGTAGGAGTCGTGCAACAGCCGGGCGCAACATCTGCATTTCGCAATCCGACCGTGACTTTGACGTCTGAGTGATTTGCCCAAAAGTGAGTTCGCGTGCGCCAGTGCATATACACGTCGCCGCTGGAATTGACAAGGTTCCCTTCACACATGATCGCAGAGCGAAGCGGCCCGTTTTCCTCAATCGTACACGTTGAAGCGCTGTCTAAGTTTGAAGCGTATGGCGTTACACACACGGACGGACCGTGATAGTTGCTGGGAATTGGGCCGGAAGCGCAAGATACAGAATCTGGCGTCGGCGTGGTGTACATTCCGTGAGACGGTCCCAGAAGCACCAGACCGTCATACTGGCCGTGGCCAGAAGCGGAAACAAGATGTGTCGAACTAACTTGTACGTCATCAAACAGATTGTAATTATTTTGCTTGATGAGAAAGGTGGCCGCTCCCGTTTGCACTACGATATGATTCGTATCCGGGCAAGAAGAAATAGGCGCACCTGCAGATGTACATTGCGTCGCCATATTTGAGGCTGGATAATTCCCACCGCCCGCGCTCACCTGGACAACGCTGAGTGAATTGTCAAATCCGGGAGCACCCTCTGTAAACGAAGGAAGCTGAGCATCCACAAGTACCCATTGTGCGTTACCTGAGGGCCACTTTGCGGTGCAGCGAAACTGAGCGCTTACCTGACTAGATCCGCTTCTTAACTCAAGCCTTGTGGGAGCACCTTCATTCTGCGGCTTGTCTTGAGTCCCAGGACAATCAATTCCTGCACTGTCGGGAATTCCAAGGCCGAAAGTGACGGGAGCATTAGTTCGGACTCCGGTAGGCCCGACGGTTGCCATTTTGGTCCATTCGGTTGGCTGCACAGTGATCGGAACATTTAGGTTCTGTGCCGTCGCGATGAACGGAAGCAACAGCAGGAGCGCAGCAACGAATAGCCCTTTCGATTGCGTGCGGCTATAGCTTTTGGACCGGGAATCTATGTGCGCAATCACCTGCGAGCAGGACTCGACATCGTTATCTGCAAATCTTTGAACTTCAACGTTCATTTTCCATCCTCAAAATCCAAAGGAAATTAGGTCAGTTTGCGTCTGCTGGCAGGCTACCGGCTTGATTCCGACGGTTACAATAGACCTGCGGCGACGCGCGTTCCGATCAAACACCCCCGAGCTATGACTCACACTCACGATGTTCTGCAGCTACCCAGGTTTTGATTGATAGATTACGCCGACAGGTTAGGGAAACGCTGCTGGTCTCATGGGCAAAAAAGAGCCGGGGAATTCTTGGGTCTCTTACCTGTCCCAAGGGTCAGTCTCTATTTCTTATGCGATGTGAACTCGTAGTCGAACAATTCAATGTGGGGGACCAAGGAACAAGCGATATTACGCCGCGATAATTTATTTCAAACGTAGCCGCTTCCGAGCCGAACTGTAAACCTGCTTATAGTGTTGCGCGAGAATGTTCCAATCTTTTTCCTGGAGAACCATCTGCCGTCCCTTTTCTCCTAATTCCCGGCGCAAATGGCTGTCGGAAATCAATTCTTTGGCTTTTGCGCAAAAATCCTCGGCATCGTCTGCTTTAAATAGGAAACACGGGATCTGTGGTTCAACCAATTCTCGGATTCCACCGACGTCGCTCGCCAACACCGGTTTTCCCTGCGCCATCGCTTCCAGAGGCTTGAGGGGCGTGGTCAATTCTGTTAGCCGAATACTGCGGCGCGGATAAACCATTACATCCATCAACGAGTAATAACGCTGAACTTGGTCGTGTGGAACCTGGCCAACGGCCTTAAAGCGATCCTGCATTCCCAATTCCTGGATCGCCGCTTGCACGTCCTTCATCTCTTCACCTTGACCAACGACGAGAACCTGAAAAGATACGCCGTCACGTATCAAGTTGGCCGCCGCTCGTAACATCCAGGCGATGCCTTCGTATCGGTAAAGCGAGCCTATAAACCCTAGCACGGGTTTCTCGTTCAGTCCGAGTTGCGCGGCGAGTTGGGTGTCCCGAGGTAATGCGCTAAATCGGCCTGCATTCACACCGTTGGGAACATGAAATAATTTAGCGGAGTCGATTCCCCGCTGCTGCATATCCTGCAAAATGTGTTTCGCTATGCCCACTACGGCATCCGCGCGTCGCGCGACATAGCCTTCGAGTTGTCTGCTGACCTGATAGCGCGGAGACCAGGCCTTTGTCTTGTCTTGATCCACCGCTGCATCTTCCCAAAACGCGCGAATTTCGTACACAAAGGGCAAGTTCCGCGCGCGAGCCGCCTGCGACGCCGCCAAGCCACAAAGCGCGGGAGAATGTGCGTGTATCACGTCAAAAGGCTGACGGTCGAGGATCTGGAGAATCCGCTTGCGAAGAAGCCTCACTACGCTCATTTCACGTAGGACAGGAACACGGCCCTCTACAAATCGCTTTTCCAATCCCGGCGTCAGACCTGTGCGGTAGTATCGAATTTCATCAATGAAAGTGTCGCTGGCTTCGACATCTTCCACGTTATGTAGTGGCCCTGTCACTACTTCAGGGAAAAGCCCGATGTGCCTTTGAGCCGTGATCAAGCTGTGGCTTCGCACGCTGTATCCGCTTAGGAGCGGCATAGAATGGTCCAGAACATGCAGGACTCGGTACTTCTCTTTTTCGTCAGGGGAGGATTCCAAAACGGCCGTAACCGGCTCTAAAGGGATTTGAGTCGTAGATGGCATGTTCTTTCTACTTTAATCGATTTCGGAACGCCGGCAGTGTGAAAACCCTGTCGTTTGTGACCTCTCGTGCAGACCTCTAGGAAGGGCCCGCGCGTTCAGGTCGCGAGTAGGCAGAAGAACAGAGCATCAGGTTTACCGGCAGACTAAACAGTTTTGGCAGGCGCCGCACTGTCCACTTGTTCCCCGAGTTTTTCTCCTCGTGGATATAGTTTTCCGAGGTCGCTCTCTTGCACTACGCGGTAAATACGGTCGATGTCATCCGCACTGAGATCAGATTGCCAGCGCATTGCCGATTTCAGCGGATTTTTGACCACGGCGTAGTATTTTTTCTTTTCGCTGGCAGTGCTGCTCTTTAAAAAATTGCTGGTTGCGGAAGCCCAGGGCAGGCTGCAGAATTCGAACATTTCCTTGGCGTGTAGCTCCGGCCGCGCACATACATCCTCATACCGTATGCTCATGCAACCTTCCACGCCCTGGATATCCCGGAGAGCCTTTTCGTACATGATTACCCATCGCCACGCCAGCCGCTCGGCAGGATGAATAGAGGTTAAATAATCCACGGTGAGCTTGCGCTCGCGTGCGGGCCGCGTATTTAACAAAATTTCGAACAGCCGGTAGTCCTCGCTCGGGGGGAATGGAAACTTGTGTTCCGCTTCTCCGCGTAGCAATGATGCCACATGACCGCAAGGGTGTCGCAGCAGAACTATGGCGTGACGGTTTTTTAGCGCGCGCACAAAGACGCCAACACGGCCTATTGAAATGACTGACTTCCAAATCACACGTAGATTCGGGACATTGTCGTAATTGACCATCGGCAAGATCGGCCATTTCCATCCCACGGCCGACGCTGCTTTTGCCGACACCGTGCTAAGTTGATGAAGCGCTGCGGCGATGCCAGTGCGGTATCCCTTATGAAATTGTGGCTGCGAACCTACCACGTGTGGGTCTCTGATCTTTAGCAGGTTGTCGGCAAATGTTTGGGCGATGGGCGCCAACGCTTCCGCCTCGGAAATATCAGGAGCCAATGGCATCGATCTTAAAATCACCCCTCTGTCCGCCTCATGGCAATAAACCGTATCAGGGTGGCTGTCGAACATCTTCGCAATCCAAGTGGTACCAGACCGCGGCAAGCCCATTAGCAGAACAAGCGGATGGTCTACTCGCTGACTGTTATGAGTTTTCGGGCTCATGCAGTTACCAAGTCGAGCGCGAACACGAAGTTACAAAGCCGACACGAAACAGAAGGACAGTCGTAAGCAAAGTTTGACCGATACACTATTTCTTACCTCAATATGATTTTCTGCAGGCGATTCTCGCTTCAAATTACAAAGGATATTGTAACGTCACGTCGCCGATGAAGAAAATGATTTATCGAAAGACCCTCGTCGATGAAGCTTGATTTAATCGCGGCCTCTGAGTGACTAGGAGGGTATTCCCATTTGATGGAAGTATTCTTTGGCTTATCGGAGAAACATTGTCGGCTTCTCCGTTCACCGAATATGTGACCAGCGATAGGATCAGGCTAAACTTGAAGAACCTGACTTAAGTTAGAATTGTAAGTAGAAGGATTTCCTTAGGTAGAGATTCGAACAGAAAACGATATGAACGTTAAGCAACTTTCACTGCATGTCAGCAAGCGTCTCGGCTTATTTTATCTGGCGCGACTTCTCAGTCCGCCAGGTCTAAGGATTCTGTGTTACCACGGCTTTGCTATGGATGACGAAGCCG
>Ga0209009_1000076_pt1 | contig 42037 bp, 33 predicted proteins | sample BlaSpr_A8_OM3_M2_FD_187979 | JGI IMG/M metagenome (GOLD analysis project Ga0209009, IMG submission 187979) | Forest soil microbial communities from Thunder Bay, Ontario, Canada - Black Spruce, Ontario site 2_A8_OM3_M2 (SPAdes) (version 2) | ecosystem: Environmental > Terrestrial > Soil > Boreal... | reverse complement strand
CGGCCCACGATAGCACCAGCGTGTAGCACACTAAATAGGTGAGCAGCGAAGCGATTCCCAGCCACACGATAGGGGAAGAAAAGGCGCGGAGGAAGAAGTGCAGGACTTCGGGCGGTGTCCAGGCGGGAGGAACGCCGACCATTTTCATGCCTTTGCCCAGCAGGATGTCCCCTACCGGGCCAAAGGTAACCATTAGAAACAGCAAACAATAAGTTTTGAGGTGAAGACCTTCCGACGACTTCATGCGTTCTGTGTTTCGCTGGGCACTCCAACAGGGGGGCGCGGCTCCATGGGCGGCGCGGAAACGAGAACCTTATTCTGCACGCCTTTCTTGGCGACTTTACGGCGGTCGTGGCGGAGCTTCAAGAAATCAACAGCTTCGTGGAACAGGCGTTTGCGTTCGTGCGAATCCCAAAGCGATTCGCGCACGATGCGCCAGGCCACACGCGGACGCAGATAGTAGCTGTCGTAGAAACGGTTCACCGCGTCGACCATATACTCACGCGAGAGGCCGGGATACTCGAGATGAGGAAGCTGGTGGCCGTTGATGTCCGTAACGGCTTCGCTGGCCAGGAAGCCCTCGCGCATACCTTGATCGTAAAGCTCGGTACCGGGATAAGCGTGGGCCATGGAAACTTGAATGGTTTCGCAGTCGAGTTCTTTTGCGTACTCGACAGTTTTTTCGATGGTCTGCTTGGTCTCGCCGGGCAGACCGATGATGAAGTCACCGTGGACGTGAATGCCGACTTTCTTGCAGTTCTGCACGAAGGTGCGCCCCATCTCGACGGTAGCGCCTTTCTTGATGTTCTTCAGGATTTGCGGATCGCCGGATTCGAAACCCACGATCAACAAACGAGCGCCGGCGTCGGCCATAGCCTTCAGCGTTTCATAGTCGCTATGGACGCGGGCGGTACAGGACCATTGGAAACCGACGGGCTTGAATTCCTTACAGAGCGCGAGAACACGATCTTTGCGTATGTTGAAGGTGTCGTCGTCGAAGAAAAATTCCTTGGCTTGCGGAAACATTTTGTGGGCCTGCTTGAATTCGCGCGCCACACTGTCAACGGAACGCACGCGCCAAGCGTGACCGGAAAGCGTTTGGGGCCACAAACAGAAGGTGCAAAGCGCCGGGCAGCCTCGCGCGGTGTAAAAGGAAACATACGGATTCAACAAGAATGGAACGTTGTAATTTTCAACTCTTAGATTCTTCTCGTACACGTCGGTGGCGAAAGGGAGTTCGTCGAGCTCGGCGGTCTGAAGAAGCGCTCGCGGCGGATTGTGCACGACTTTTCCGTCTTTCACATAGCTTGTGCTCAAAATTTCCGACAGAGGCTTGCCCTGCGCGTATTCGACAACGGCGTGATCGAATTCGCCGCGGACGACAAAGTCGATGTCCGGACTCGCCAGCAAGCTTTCGGCCGGCTTGATTTGAACCTGAGGACCGACGAAGCAGATCTTGAGGCCCGGTTTCTTGTCTTTCATCGCGCGAGCCATGCGCAAGTCGCTAAAGAAGCCTACTGTGGAAGTAAACAAAACGACGAATTCATAATCCTGCGCTATGCGGACAACTTCCTCAGGCGTGATGTGGTGGGGCGGCCCATCGAGCAAACGGCTACCCTCCAACATTCCCGCCGGGTAAGCCAGCCAAACCGGATACCAGTAGGACTCAATTTCGCGCGTGGCAGGCCAACGGGAGCCCGCACCGCCATCGAACTTCTCAAAGCTCGGCGGATTTAGAAACAAAGTTTTCATTACGGACGCCATATTTACTCTTACCCCCTCAGGGTTCAGCCAAACCTACAGACTCCGTGCATCGAGCACCTAGTTTACTTGATTTTTGATGGTAAGCCCAACACAAGGTTACTCCCGATTCGCTATTGAAACACCTTAGCGAGCTGACCTGTTGCCTGCAAAAGAGTTAGCTGACCCTGCTGCCGTGCGAAATCTGCGTCGAGGAAGGCTACCCATTTATCACTTTCGTCCAGACGCGCCTGTTCAATGTCGCGCAAGGTTAAGCGGCCTTGGTCAAACTTGGCCTGCGCCAATTGCAGGCTTTCCTGGGCCAACTTTAAATCGAGGCGCGCTACTTCGCGAGTAGCGTCTAGCTCGCGGACGGTGCGAGCCTTTTGTTGAACGTCTAAGCGAACTTGCTGCCGCTTATTCCCGAGAGTCAGCTCGGCCGCGCTCAATTCGCTCTTCGCCAGAGCGACGTTTGCGCGGGTTTTCGCGGCGAAAATCGGGACGGTGATGCGAACGCCCAGGTCCACGTTATTGCGCACGAACTTCTTATAAAACTCATCGTAGTTGTTGAACTTGCTTAAGAGACTATACTGGCCGACAACATCCACCGTAGGCCAATAGCTCAGATGCGCACCACGCAGCAAATGCTGGCGCGCGAGGCGCTCATTTTCGGCTTCTAAAATGCTGGGATCACTCTTGACGGCTTGATCGGTCATCTCGTTCAAAGGCAGATCTGTGGCGAAAGACGGTTCCTCGGTATCCACATCAATAGACTGCGAGTCCGGGATTCCGGTTAGATTGCGAATCTGCTGTTCCAGGGTTTCTTCGCGCCCTTCGAGCTTAATGATTCTTTCAGCGACGCGCGCTTGCGCCAACTCGCTACGAGTCACTTCTATTGGGAGCTCTTGATTGGCCGCGACGCGCTCGCGCGTGACGCCGAGAATCTTTTCAGCGCTGGCTTGTTCCTTGCGCATGAGGTCGAGCGAGTGGCGCACTTTGGCGAGTTCAAGATAGGAGGTTGCTGCGCGAACGATCACGTCGTCGTGAATCCGGTCCAATTCAAGCTTCATGTTCTTGGCGCGATCTTCCGCCGCGTGCTGCTGCCCTTTCAGCAGGGGATTGAAAACTGCCTGGTTGTAGCTCATCTGAAAAACAGCAGGCGGATCGCCCCCGATGGAGGGGAAACCGGAGGTGTAAGCAAGGCCAGAGCCGGTGTAGAGGTTAGGCTGGAATGCCGCGCGGTCAACACCGGCCTCGTTGAGCGCGACCGTATACTGAACGCGAGCAAGGGCCAAATCCCTGCTGTTCTGCAGGGCCAACGCAACCGCCTGGCGCATGGTCAATTTTTCACTGTCTTGCGCAGACACAAAATCCGCCGGCCAAAACACAATCAAGGCCAACGCAACAAGCAATCCTCGCGAACTCTTATTCATAGCGCAGCGATTCCGTCGGGTGAAGGTTTGCGGCTCGACTGGCGGGAAGATAACCGAACAACAAACCAGTAGAGCAGGAAACGAGGAACGCCAGTAACACGGATATCCATGACACGGGAATGGTAACTCCGCCAACTTCTGGGAAGAAGCGGAACAAGAAATTGATCATGACTGGAATGGAAACAGCAATGCCAATACCGATGATGGCCCCGGTGCCGCTAATTAACACAGCTTCGGTTAGAAATTGATACAGGATGGCGTCACGGCGAGCGCCAATCGCCTTGCGAATGCCAATTTCCCGCGTTCTTTCTGTAACGGTGACCAGCATGATGTTCATAATACCGATGCCGCTGATGGTAAGGGCAATCAGAGCAACGAGTATCAGTAGGATGGTAAGCGCGAGTGAAATCTTGTGGGCCGCTTCCAGAATTCCTACAAGGTTTTCGACACGATATTCGGCGTCGGGACGATGACGGCTTTCAATAACCTGTTTGACTTGGCTTGTTACCATAGGGACATCTTCAGGTCTGCCAGCCTGCACGTACAAAGTTTTCAAATATTCAGTCCCGGTGTAGTACTTGATCAGAGAAAACGGAACGACTACAGATTCAGGACGAATTTCTGTCTGCCCGAATGTACTTACCCGCTCTTTGTAAACACCTATGATGGTGAAACGAAGTTCACCAATGGCAATATCTTTTCCAACAGGGCTTTCCGATGGGAACAGAAGCTTGGCCAGGTATTCAGACAACAAGCAGACTTTGCTTTGAGTCCTTAAGTCGTCCGGATCCAGGTAACGGCCTTGTAAAATAATTAAATTTCGAATCTTCTGATAGCCTTCCGTTACGCCGACCAGAATAATAGGGCGTTCGCGACCATTGACGCTGATCGACATGGTCATATCGCTGGTGCCGGCTACCTCAACAACACCAGGGACGCTTTCTCTTACGGCCTGCATATCGGCAGAGGTGATTTCATCCGCGAGTGTGAGCGGCCTGGCCGCACCTGAATGGATGATCTGGGCGTAAACAAGATTGGATCCTACGGCCTCAATTTGTCCGATGATGTAGCGCTTCCCAGCCAAGGCAACGGTAACAACTAGGACGATGCACGCGCTGCCTATTATCACGCCCAACATGGTAAGCATCGCGCGTACTTTATTGGCGCGAAGCGCTTGCATTGCGAGCGCCCAAGTCTCATGCCATTCGGTTGGCGAACCGCGAAGTGGTTGCATTTAAAAGCCTGTAAATCGGATGCGTTTAGTTGATTCGAAGTCTCCAATAGTGGCGGTTAGCCCGATGACTTTTCGAGTTTTTCCAGGCGCGCCTTGGCTTCTTTGCGTTTGGGATCCAGTTGGAGCGCTGCGCGATATTGCTCGGCCGCTTCGGCGCGCTTGCCTTGCGCCTCGTAAAGCCTGCCAAGCCATTCGCGTGCAGATGCGTGGGATGGCCAGTCGCTCCTGTCCGGCGTGCTGGCAAGATAGGACTTCAAATATTCCTCGGCTCGTGAAAAATCCTTGCCGGAAAGCACGCCCAGTACGCCGCGCGCGTAGTTGAGTCTAGGGTCATTCGGAGCGACCTGCGCTGCAGCTTGAATCGCAGCTTCCAGGTCAGCCGGCTTATTCTCATGGATGAAAAAGGTTATGACATCAAGGTAAGGATCGATCTGTTTCGGTTTTGCGGCTAGCACTTCGCGATATTCTTTCTCAGCAAGTTCGGGCTTCTTGGATTCCAGATAGAATTCGGCGCGGGCCAAATGCCCCTGGATGGGATCTATACCCTCGATAGCGGTAACCTGATTGCGGGCCTCATCCTTATTGCCTCCGACGACCCAAGGAGCCTCCATTAGATACTGTTCGAGATCGCGCCGGGCTTGCACATTAGACGGATCTAAACGAACCGCTTCTTCAAATTCCTTCTTGACCTTCCGGGCATCGGAAAAACTGCGGTCGCGATCGGCTTTGCCTCCATAGGTCGTGCCGAGCCACTGGTGGTAGAGGGAATTCTTCGGATCGAGTTCCACCGCTTTCTCCCCAGTGACGACTGCATTGTCGTAATCGCGGAGCTCGTAATAACAACGTTCGAGCCAGTATTGAACTTCTGCATTATTCGGATTCTGCGTGGCTGCAGCTTGCAGGGTCTTGATGGCAGCGGTGTAGTTTCCGGAGTTGAATTGATGCTGCGCGGTTTGAATTGCTGCGGAGGCATCTGGCGGAAATCCTGCGGCAAAAACGGGGCACACGCTCGGCATCACGGATACCGCCAGCACAACCAGGAGGGCAACAAGCGCGAGCGAAAATTTAATTACACACGCAGGACGATAGGGAGAACGGACGTTCATTTGGCCTCCGCAGCTCGGATTTCCATGCCATCTTTTACATCGATGTCCCCTGGCACGCCAATTCTATCGCCCAGGGACAAACCGGAAACCACTTCATATTTATCAGAACTCGCAATACCGACAGCGATATCGCGGCGATGAACCTTTTCGCCGTCGAAAACGAAAACGTAGTGCTGGCCGTTGTCATAGCGCACCGCAACACGCGGAACAACGAGCACTTGCGGGCGTTGGCGGACAACAATGCGCACCTCGACATTTATATTTGGGAGAAGCTCGACTTTGTCATTCTTTACCGAACAGAGAACTTCGCCGACACTTCGAGTGTTGCGCGCTACGACTTGTTTCGGGATCTGCTCAACCTTTCCGGTCCATGTGCGATTGGGCACGGCGTCCCAACTCACTTGAACGTCCTCACCCGGCGCAAGCCAGCCGAGGTCAGGCTCGTCAATAAAGGCGCGAACACGGACCTGGCGCAAGTCCGCCATCTCAGCGAGGATGTCTCCGACTTTCACATAGTCGCCGACGCGTACGGGAAGTGAATAAAGAGTCCCATCCAAGAGGGCGGTAACTGTAGCGGAGCCCAGTCTTGCTTCAAATGCCTGAACCTGATCTTGATCTTGTTTCACACGCAAAGTAGCGGTCTGCACGTCAACGCTAGCTTGTTGCTTCAGCGCCGCCGTCCTTTGCTGGAGAGCTTGCAGATTTGCGCGAGCCTGTGCCAAAGCAGCTTGGTTCTGAGCAAGTTCATCTTGAGTAGCTGCCTGCTTGGCGACCAAATCCGCGAGCACCTTTTGCGTGCGTTCCAGGTTCGCGACTTGCGATTGCGCTTTCTGCAAGTCTCCCTCAAGCTGGGCGACTTCACTGGGCGGGCCTCCTGCACGAGCATTTTGCAAAGCGGTCTGCGCCGCAAGCAAATCGGCGCGCGCCTGGGCAAGCTGAGATTTCGTATCGGCGGCGTCGAGGACTAGAACCACTTGTCCGAGGTGAACCGATTGGCCCTCGGTGGCCATCACTTTGTCAACAAAGGTGGGAAATTGCGCGTGGGCCACGAAGGGAGAAATTGGCTCGACTTTTCCATTACTGGTGATGGCGGAAGCCAGATCTTCCCGAGACACTTTGGCAATGGGAACCGCTGGGGCCTGCGCGCGCCCCGCAATAACAATGATTACGACGAGGACAAGCGCCGCTACCAGGGCGAGGACGATCCATTTTCGATTGTTGTTTTCCGCCATGATTGACTGCGAAGCTTACCTCTAGTCATAAAATTGTAACAGACCCGTTTGGGGCTGCCTAAGCAAACCCGAATGCGGCCAGGTGCTGACCCTCTTGGGATGCTGTAAACCAAGAGGGAGGCTAGTCTTCGTGATGTCGGCATTGCGTGTTAGAATTCGCCAATGAGCGATCCGCAAGCAACTCAGCATAGTGAATCCACAGGAAAGGACAATGCGGGGAAGAAGGTGTTGAAAATCCATCGGGTCTGCATTGGCTGCAACAATATGTTTGAGGTCACGATGGAGAATTACGAAGCTAAGCATTGTTCCGTTTGCCACAAGGGTTAGTAGCTGCATTCGTTCTGCTTGAATTCCTTCAAATTTCTAAAGCGCCGAAAATCGAAGCTTAGCGTCTAATCTGTCAGGGGTGCGACCTAGCGGCCCGCTCGGCGATGTGCCGGTGCTAGAATCCTGATATTCATGAGCGCTGATTCGTTAATTCACGTCTACGAATTGAGCAAACACTTCCGTACTTTTAATCGTCGGGAAGGAATCTGGGGCTCTATTCAGAATCTTTTCGTTAGAGATTACCGCACGGTTGCGGCTGTGGATCGCGTCAGTTTTTCGATTGAGCGCGGCGAAATGGTTGGCTACATCGGGCCAAATGGGGCTGGAAAATCTACGAGCATCAAAATGTTGACCGGCATTTTGGTGCCGACTAGCGGCGAGATTCGGATCAATGGCTTCGTTCCTTACCGGCAGCGGCGCCAGTATGTAAAAACTATTGGAGTTGTGTTCGGGCAGCGCACGCAGCTTTGGTGGGACATCGCGGTGATTGAAAGTTTCAAATTGCTGCGCCGCATCTATGACGTCTCGCAGCGTGACTTTGATGCGCGGATGGAACGGTTTGACGAGATTCTAGGGCTGCGGGATTACTTGCATACTCCTGTGCGCAAGCTTTCGCTGGGCGAGCGCATGCGTTGTGATCTGGCTGCGGCATTGTTGCATAATCCTCCGCTGCTTTTCCTGGACGAACCCACGATAGGACTGGATGTGGTGGCGAAGGATCATATTCGCCATTTTCTGCGTGCGATTAATCGCGAATTCCGCACAACCATTTTATTAACTACCCACGATTTGGACGACATTGAAGAATTGTGCCGGCGCATCATGATTATTGACCATGGCAAGGTTCTTTACGATGGACCGCTGAGTCACCTGAAGGAAAAATTACTGCGCACCAAGCAAATCAAGTTTGCGCTGAAAGACCGCGCAGAGGCCGCGGGAATTTCGAAATTCTCGCGCGACGGCCTCGAGGTGGAGCAGGTGGACGAACTGACTTACCGTATTCGATTTGACCGGATAAAAGTGGCGACTGCTGAGCTGATCCGGCAAATTTTGGGCGCCGTTGAAGTCCGCGACATTTTGATCGAAGACGAACCCATCGAAGAAATCATCAAGCGCATATACGCGGGCGAAGCTCTACCGGAGGTTGTGGTGTGAGCAGTTGGTCACAAGCGCTGGCGCCGTATGCGGAATTTTCGCGGGTTGGCTTCGTCAACATCCTTGCGTTCCGCCTCCGCTACCTTACCGGAATCATCACATATTTTCTGAATGTAACCGTTTACTACTTTATTTGGAGCGCGGTGTACGGCAGCGGACAATCGATTGCGGGATACAACCTGGCGCAGATGATTACCTACGTCAGCGTGGGCTGGATGATTCGCTCGTTCTACTGGAACACGATTGACCAGGAAATGGCGTACGAAGTAATTGAAGGCAAGATCGCCATGGATCTGATCAAGCCAGTTTCTGTGCAATGGATGTGGATATTTCGCGCGATGGGGGAGTCCGCATTTCGTTTGGGGCTTTTGACCCTGCCGACTGCGGTTGTGGTCTCGCTGGTTTTCCCCGTACAAAGGCCCGCATCGCGGGGAGATTTCATATTGTTCCTGGTAGCTGTGCTTGGAAGTTTTTTCCTGATGGGCGCGATCAACTTCATGATTGGGACTTGCGCGATTCCGCTGAAATCGATACTAGCCCTCATTCGCGCGAAGTACTGGCTGATCGAATTGCTTTCCGGACTGCTAATTCCGATGGCGTTCTTTCCACAGAAAATCCAGCGAGTGCTGGCGTGGCTGCCGTTTGAGCACATCGCTTACACGCCGCTACAGATTTATCTGGGCAAGCTCGACCGTGCAAATGTTATACGCGCGCTTGCTACTGAGTGGTTTTGGGTAGTCGTACTGCTGGTGCTTGCGCATCTCTGGTGGAATCGCTCGTTACGCAACATTACGATTCACGGGGGCTAATCCTTATCTCATGAAGAGCGTGGTCAAATCCGGCGAGAGAATGCCTCCAACGCGCCACGGAGCTTCGTTGCAGGAAGAAACGGGTTTCATTGGCGCCGTTGCAGCTGTAAAGCGCCATGCACTTTTATTCTTTGACTACTTCACGCAATACGCGAAAGTGCGCGTCAGCTATCGAGGCGATTTCTTCATCAGCTTGGCCACCAGTTTTGCAGCGACGATCTTCGGACTCGGATTCGTGATCATACTGTTTCAAAAGGCGACGCAGCTTGCAGGGTGGCGCTTTGAAGAAGTGATGTTTCTTTACGGTTTTTCGCTGATTCCTTACGGCATATTCAACATCGTCAGCCTCAATCTCTACGATTTCGGAAATAATTTCATCATCGAGGGGAAATTTGACCGCGTTCTGCTGCGCCCGGTTTCTTCTCTGTTTCAAGTGCTGTTTGAGACCTTTCGCATCGAATCGTTACAGGAAGTTGCCACCGGTATTTTTTGCCTATGGTGGGCTTCCAAGCGGCTTGGCTTGGCATGGACGCCGGGCAAGTTTGCAATGCTCTTTTTCTTTGGAACCTGCGCCGCGATCATTTACATATCGATTTTCCTGCTGCTGACTAGCGTCTGCTTTTGGTTTGAAGACCGCATCGGCGTGCATCCGCCCATCTGGAACGTAATCGCGTTCGGTCGCTATCCGCTTTCCATCTATAGCGGCGTAGTGCAATTTTTTCTGTGTTGGATCATTCCGTTCGGTCTAGCTTCGTTCTATCCGAGCGTGCGGATGCTTGGCCGCACGGTGCATCCTGAATATGCTCCGCTGGTTCCGGTCGTTGCGCTTGCATTTCTAACACTCGCTATTTCCCTGTGGAATATCGGCACCCGCCATTACGCTTCCACCGGGTCCTGAGATTCCCACGATTACCTTTCAAGCATGCTGGATCCATACTGGATCCATCCTGAAACACTGGATACATCTGACACGTACCATTAGTAGAGGTTACGCGGCTGGAAGATTCGCGCCGCTCAACCAAACGTTGATTGGATAATTCTCTTCCACGGAGTTTCTGACAACCGCGCCGGTGTTCTCGGTGCGGCTGAGCTTCTGCTGCGGCACGGTTTCAGCGTTGTGATGATGGATTCGCGCGCTCACGGAGCGAGCGGTGGAGATATGGCTACCTACGGATGGAGGGAACGTTACGACACAGTTTCGATAGCGAAGGCACTATACGCGGGTGAAAATGTACGCCATCTCTTTGCTTTAGGTGTTTCGATGGGCGCGGCGATCGCGTTACAGTCGGCGGCGGTTGAGCCCCGAATCGAAGCGGTGGTCGCCGAGGATCCGTTCGCAGACCTACGCGAGGTTTCGTATGACTACGCAGGCTTGCGCAGGTGGCCCCTACTAGGCAAGACGCTATTCCGCCCCGCTGCAATTTTCGCATTGCGCTCGATGTCCGAAGCGGGCGGCTTTAATCCCGATAACGTTTCGCCAGTGAAAGATGTTGTCGAAAGGCCGTTCGCAGTACTGCTGATCTGCGGTACGCGCGACGACACAATTCCCTGTCGGCATGCCGAGCGAATTTATACTGCCGTTACCGGACGGAAAGAACTCTGGGTCGTGTCGGGAGCGTTGCACGGCTCGGCTTTGGGACAAGATCCCGCCGGATACGAAAAGCGTGTAATCGCGTTCTTTGAGAATGCGGATGGCACAAATTAAACGCAAACAACTAAACCACTTTGAGGATCATGATGACACGGTCATCCTCGTGAGTGCCACCGCGAGAGAAGAGGTCCACTTCCTTGAGCACGATGTCGACAATTTCCTGGGCCGGCTTCGCTCGTTCGCGCACGCATAGATCGACCAGGCGCGGCTGACCAAATTCTTCTGATTCTTTGTCCATAGCTTCGGTAATGCCATCGGTGCAAGCGACGACGATATCGCCGCGGTTAAGCCGGACGTGGCCGCGATCGTAATGCACGCTAGGGAATAGTCCTACGACCATGCCGCCCTCCCGCAAATATTCCACGGAACCATCCGCTCGCACGACAGCCGGCGGCACGTGCCCGGCGTTCACATAGTGCAAGGTGCGGTGCGGCTGATCGAGCAAGCCTATAAACATGGTCATGAACTTTTGGCCGCGCGTATCGGCAAGAATCATGTCGTTCAGGGATTCGACCAGCCGTTCGAGTGAATGCAAATGCGCGAGCAGCGCGTGAAGGGTGGCTTGGAGGTTCGCCATCACCATGGCGGAGCCCACGCCCTTTCCTTCCACATCAGCCACGACGGTTAGAATGGTATCGGGCGCCAGGGGAATAAAATCGTAATAATCGCCCCCGGCCTCGAGCGATGGGCGATGTGAAACGGCGATGTCGAACCCGTCCAACTCCGGAGGCCGCTCGGGAAGAAGGCCGACCTGAATACTCCGCGCCAATGCGAGGTCGCGCTCCATCCTCTGCTTATGAATCATTTCACGATGGAGCTGAGCATTTTCGAGCGCCAGAGCTACGTGATCGGAAATCGCGCGCAGCATGCCTTCATCCGCGTGTGTGAATGGACCAGCTTTCTTATTCAAAAGCTGCAGGACGCCGATAGTCTCTCCATCTTTGTTTCGTATCGGAAGGCAAAGGAGCGATCTCGTGCGGAAACCAAGGCGAAGATCGACTTCGGATTCAAAACGCGGATCGGCGTAAGCATCCGGCAAGTTAATGGTGTCTCCGCTGGCGGCTACGCATCCGGCGATGCCGCGATTGATAGGCAGGCGGATTTCGTGCTGGTCCAGACCCATCCCCACCAGCGACCATATCTCGTCGCGTTCGCGATCGATCAGAAAAACCGTGCCACGTTCCGCACCGGTCTGGCGAGTAGTGAGTTGCAGAATGATGTTCAGAAGTTCGGCAAGATCGAGCGTAGAGTTGAGCCGCTTGGTGGCTTCCACGATAGTGGAAAGCTCGATGACCGCGTTGCGGCGTTCGCTGCTTTCAAGCGCGACTTCCGCATATCGCTTGAACAAATCCAGCCATACGCGCGTTTTTTCGTCGAGCGGTCGCTTGAGCGATGTTTCAAGCACTCCAACAGGATCTCCGGTGCGCCCAAGCAGCCATTTATGGCTCGTTCCATCTTTCCCGGAATCTTTCCCGCGCAGAATATTTTGGATGCCGCGCAGGTCTGGCGGAGGAAGCTCACCACTTTCCTGCCAGACGGCGGGCGTGCCATCCAGTATGCGCCAAAGCCGCGCACCTTCGAGCCGTCCTGGCGCAGCGAGAGCGCGCACCATCTGAGAAGCAAGTTCGCCAGGCTCAGTTTCGGGATTGAGTACGGATACAACTTGTTCGAGCGTTTCAATCGCCGTTGCGGCAGCTACGCGGGGCGTGGCCTTGCGCTTCATCCGGCGTTTCCCTTGTATTGAACAACCAGGATGGTGATGTCGTCTGATTGCGGCGCGCCTTCGGTGAAAGCCCGCATGCCTTCGCGGATGGTGTCACCCAACTCTTCCACCGTGGCGCCCTTGAAACTTTCTATGATAGTGCGCAGCCGCGCCTCTTCGAACAATTCATTTTGGTTATTGGAGGCTTCGGAAACACCGTCGGTATAAATCACCAGGAAATCGCCCGGCTCAACCTGGACTCGCGTGCTTTGATATTCCGCTTCCGAAAACATGCCGACAGGGAAATTGGCCGAACCTAGCCCTTCCAAACCGCCGGCTTTGCGCAAAAGCAAGGGCGGAACGTGGCCGGCGTTCACATACTCGAATCGGCCCATTTTGTCGAGGACACCATAGAAAACAGTGGCGTAACGGTCGTCGCCGCTCCGCTCGCACAAATACTGGTTCACGCGGGAGAAAACGCCTGGAAGCGCGATGTCCATTGCTGCTGTAGTAAAGAAAACGCCCTGAAGCAGTGTGGCAAGCAGAGCCGCGGAAATCCCTTTGCCGGAAACGTCTCCCACGAAGAATCCATAGCGGCCGCTTCCCAGCGAAATCACATCGAAGCAATCGCCGCCCACCGAGTGGCACGAAAGCGTGGAGCCGGCGACGGACAGTTCCGTGGTGTTCGGCATAGCTTTGGGAAGCAAAGTCTTCTGGATTTGGCTGGCGATTTCGATTTCGTGATCCAGCCGCTGCTTGGCGCGGGAAGAAGCGAAAAGACGCGCGTTTTCGACCACGGTGGCCGCCTCACGCGCCAGACTGCGCAAAACCTCGCGGTCGAGGTCTGTGAACGCGCTAGAAGGAACATGGCTGTCGAGATACAGGACGCCCAGGAGCTCGCCTTGGCGTGTGGAGATTGTTGCGTCGAGAGTTTCGATCATCGGCAACTTATCGATAGGAATCGCCACAATGGTGTGCAGTTCGAGCCGAGCGACACTTTCCTGCTGGTTCATTCCTCCGTCCTCGCCGGTATCGCTTACGATCAATTCACGGCGAGTTTTAGCCACGCTTTTCACCACGCTCTGCGATACCTGCAACTGATCGGGCCGCAGAGTGCCGCGTTGCGCGTCGCGCGCGACAATCATATTCAGCTCGCCTTTTTCGTTGGCGAGCAAAAGGACACCCCGCTCAGTGCGCGTTACCTGAATCGCAGCGTCTACCACGGAGGTGAGAACGTCTTCGAGCGAAAGACCTGTACCAAGAGTCCGGGCGACTTCGAGCAACACGCCGAGGTGATAAAGTTCGCGGGATCCCGCATGAGTAGGCGCGGGAGCTTCCACGCGTTCCACTAGCTCTTCGATCGTGGCTCCCTGGCCTAGGAAGGTGAGCTTGTAGGAATCAGGCATGCCGAAATCAATGGTGTCTTTCGGCTGCAATTCGTGGCGCAGAACTTTTTCACCGTTGACGAACGTTCCATGGCGGCTGCCCATGTCTTCCAGCACCATGGCGCCGTTGACGGAAAGAATTTGCGCCTGCTGGCGGCTGATGCGGCTGTCGCGCAAGGTCAGCTCGTTGCCAGCCTGACGTCCAATTCGAAATGGTGTTGTGCCGATGGGCACTTCGCGATGAGCACCGTTGGGTTCAGTTACAACAAGACGGGGTACACGTGGCATAAGATTGTGTTTGTCTGCGTGGCCGCACCGGAGTGAATCGCGCCCAGGCGCAACGGGCAGGTAACGCACATGGTAGGGAAACTCGCGTCCGAAGTAAATAGCTGACGACGCGAATCAGCGATTCCGCAACGAACAAAGAATGGGATGAGAATTAGGTATATGTAGTGCGGCTTTGCAGCGTTTCTAGCCAGGCGAGAAATCGGGAGGGTGATTCGCATACGATTCATATTGTTTCAACTTTCGATACAAAGTTGTCTTACCGATTCCAAGCAAACGCGCGGCAATTAGTTTGTCTCCGCCAGCTTCTCGTATAGCTCCCAGGATGGCGCGTCGCTCCAACTCCTCAAGTGGTAGGACTTCGTCATTCTGCGGCAAGCGCTCGCCACTCGAGTGATGTAGGTTGCTAGAAAGGTCGCCAATATGCAGAATCGCGCGCGATCCTAGTGCGATTGCCCGCTCAATAGCGTTCTCCAGCTCGCGCACGTTGCCGGGCCAATCCCAGGCCATTAACCGCGACATGGCATCTTCAGAAATTTTCGGCGTCTTTCCATTCGCTTCCGAATACTTTTCAAGGAAGGAATTCACCAGAATAGGGATGTCGCTTTTTCGTTCGCGCAATGGTGGCAGTTTGATCTGAACTACGTTTAGTCGAAAATAAAGGTCTTGTCGAAAGCTACCTTGTCGCACGGCAGCTTCCAGGTCGCGATTCGTGGCCGCAATCACGCGCACAGCCAGGGATACACGTTCCGTAGATCCTACTGGCCTGATCTCTTTCTCTTGTAACGCGCGCAGCAGTTTTGCCTGAAGGTCTACCGGCAAGTCTCCAATTTCATCCAAAAACAATGTGCCGTTATCGGCGACTTCCATCAATCCCGCCTTGGTGTGTACTGCACCCGTGAATGCGCCTTTCACATAGCCAAAAAGTTCTGCTTCGATCAGCGTGGGAACTAACGCCGAGCAATCAACAGGCGCAAAGGGTCGTGCCTTCCTTAACCCTGAAAAATGTATCGAGCGGGCCACAAGTTCTTTGCCCGTTCCACTTTCTCCGAGAATCAAAACTGGATAATTGTGCCGGCTCACTTTTTCGATGAGCCGGTAAACCCGTTGCATCCTGGGTGAAACACCGATCAAACCCGCGTAGCCGGGCCGGGAGCGCAACTGTTCGCGTAATATTCGGTTCTCCTGATTCACATCGAGAAGTTTCACTACACGATCGAGCTTGCTCCTCAATTCAGGAACGTGGAAAGGTTTTGTCACGTAATCCGCCGCACCCATGCGTGTAGCCTCAACGGCACTCTCGATCGTTCCGTATTGTGTAAGTACCATCACAGCTGCCTGCGGATACGATTCCTTCACGCGCTTGAGCAATTCGATCCCACCGAGTTGAGGAACTTTCAAATCGGTGATGACAATTTCAATGGGTGATTGATCGAGAATGTCGAGCGCTTGCTCCGTGGTGGCAGCCAGTTTCGTGCGCAAACCCGATTCGGCCACGACGTCGCGGCAGAGACTTCGCGTGGCATCCTCATCATCGACGATCAGCACCGTAACCGGTACGGCGCGTTCGCCTGCCAAAGAGGCCTCTGTCCCGCTCGCCATAGTTCAATTCCCCTTTTCGTCTGAAGAAGCCTCGCCTGAAAGTGCAACACGCATACCAAATGGGTACAAATCGAACACTCGAATCAAAGCCTTTGTCTGTTGAAGGGAGTGTGGAGCGAGCGGAGTCTAGTATCGATTTGGAACCGGTAACAAGTCGTATTAATACGCATCGCGATTGCAGCTATATTCAGTACGCATTACATCGGTGTGCAAAATCGGGAACGCCCGATTTCTCAGGTATGACAAGAGAAGCCGAATCTATTGAGAAATAGAGGCTACTTTTCGACCGTTTTGGGGTCGGTGGTCTTGAGTGCGAGAGTTTGGAGCGGGTCCAGAAAATACAGACCGTCGTTAGCAGACCCGACGTAGATCTGGCCGTCATTGGAGCCATTCGCCAGAATAGTTGGCTGAATGAAAGGGCCGGCGTCGTCCCCGCCTTTCATACGAGACCAACTACCACCCCGATTTTGCGATAGAAATAGGCCTCGACCATGTATCGAGACTAGCCAAAGATCTTCCCGAATTAGCAAATCGTCGGGGCGCGCAGAGGGCAATCCATTCTGAAGTCTTTGCCAACTCGCACCATTGTCGCTGGAAATGTAAAGTCCATTTCTAGCGGCTACGAGCAGCGTCGCGTTATCTGCAGATTCGAGGCGTAGTGCGCCTCCTGAATCGAGTGGGAGATCTTTCCAGGTCCAGCTTTTGCCGGCATCGTCCGAGAAAACCATAGCATTAGAGGAAACGAGTCTTATTTTTTGAGAATCGCCTAATACTCGAACTGAATCGACAACCAGATTACCAGTAGTGAATGGTATCGCGCTCCACGTGATTCCGTTGTCGTGAGTAACGAATAAGCCGTCAGAGCTTGCAGCTAGCCACTCTGTTGTATTGAAAGCGATGTCATTGACAAGGAAATGCGCGGACTCTTTATTTCCTAACGGCAACCACTTTCGCCCGGCGGAATCGAAACGCGCAAGACCGCCAGTGGCCATTGCGCCGAGCCAGCCGACCGGCGAAGCAAATATGTTTCTTACGATATCGCCATTTAAGCCTGCGTCGATAGCAAACCAATTCTGTCCGCCATCGTCGCTCTGGACAATCTGGTCCGGTGAGTTACCGAGAACCGCGGCAACCGTCGCAGTTTTCTCACGATCCACGGCAAGTGAAATAACTTGCCGATGATGAAATCCCGTATTGAATGCTTGGAAATGAGCACCGCCGTCATCGCTTCCCAACACTCCGCGGTCTTCGGTTCCAATTAGCAGTCGGGCAGGCGCGGCTGAAAATTCGGCTTTGTCGTGTCCGGAGGAGCTACGAGCGCGGGGTACGATCAAAAGTGAGTTGATAACCCAGTCCTTTGGAGACATGCGTTGCCATCGGGCTCCGCCATCGGTCGTTTTCCACAGCCCTTCAGTTGTTCCGGCGAACAAAATCGCCGGATTCGCAGGATCCTGTCGAATGGTGAGAGTCCTGCGCGCGGAATACGGAACCCCTTCAATCTTGTTCCAATTCGAGCCAGAATCATCACTTCGGTAAATTCCTGAGCAAGCGCTAGCGAAAATTTGTTGCGGATTTGAGAGATTCAATTCCAGGCTCAAGACGTCAGAGTCGTCAATCATCCCGCGATGTATCGGTATCCAAATTTTTCCACCATCTGTCGTTTTCCACGGAAGATGAAATGTCCCGGCATAAATAGTTGCTGGATCCTGCGGATCAGTCGCTAGTGAATCAAAATTGCGGAGTTCCGAATCTCCCAACGGAGTAATTCGTTCCCAGGTCCTCCCAAAATCATTCGAGCGAAAAACACCGTCGAGCGCGCCGGCAATCAGTATATTTGCATCGGATGGCGCTTGAACGAGCGCGCGAACAGGGTGACCTGCGAGCCCGGAGGCCAGCCAAGTTTTCCCGCCGTCGCGGCTCAGAAAAACTCCTCCACCCTCCCCATTCACTTCCCCAGTCCAGACTGAAGCGAATAATGCACCGGAACCATCGGAAGTCGCGATGATTGTTGTTATGACGCCGTTTGCCACACGTCCACGCCGTTCCCAGTGTTCGCCCGCATCCTGCGAGGAGAGAATATAGCCGTCTGCAGTCCCGAGGTAGAGCGCGTTAGGACGGACTGGGTCGGAAACCAACGCGCGGACATCGCCACCGAGCGGACCCACCGCGGTCCAAGTCTGTGCATTGGCGGGGATGCGGAGGACACAAAAAGTGAATATAACTGCCAAAGCTAATCGCGGCGTGAAGCAAAGAGAAAGCATATCGTTTAGATGCCAGGGCTTGCCTGCGGGGAACAGACCTGCCAGGATTCTGGAGCAGTTTGAGGCCCAAGGCTCCCACTCACTTTACTGACAGCGAAAGCTACCGCAAGCAGTCTTCAAACTGACGATATCCGGCATTTCACAGATTCAAAATGTCGCGCCTTCCGGCACCAGAATAATTTCCACGCTCCGGCCTTCTTTCCCTCCGCTGGTGTCAGTGCGGACCTCCACGCGCGAGGCATCTACGGTCTTTTTGTCGATTAAATATTTCTTCGCACTATCGGCACGCTGAGCCGCCAATTTCTGCGCTCCACGCTCCTTGGCGTCCGCATAACCCACAACAACGATTTTCGCTTTTGGATCACTCTGTAAGCGAACGGCGACATCGTCCAAAGTTCGCTTGCAGACGTTGTCCGCGCGGGCGCTGTTCAGGGCGAAAGAACATTCGCTGATTTTGCTGGCTTCTGGTGCGGGTGGCGGAGCCTGTACCGTCACAGTCGTAGAACAATCGCACGCGCTATGGACGCCATTCTCTGCGCGTCCTGTCACCGTGTACGTTCCAGGAGCGAGGCCCGAAGTGTCGAGTTGAACGCTCGCGCCCATTCCAATGATCTGCCCAGCGTTCGCTTGCCAGGTGTAGGTAATGGGAGTGCCCGAGACGTCGTTCACAACCGCCGTGATCGTAGGACGCTCGCCCGCGTTCACGGTCGAAGGATTCGCGGTACACGACATCGTGGGCGCGGCTGGCGCCGGCTTTGGACGAACAGCAATGGAGGTTGAGCAGCTGGCGTTATTGCCTGCTCCGTTGTCCACTCGCGCGGTGAGGTTGTAGTTCCCTGCCCCCAATCCGGCCAGGTCCCAACGCACATACGGGCCGGTGCCAGAAATGTTTCCGCCAGAAGCAGTCCAGGTGTAATTCAACGGGCGGCCATTCGCGTCAGTTGCTGTCGCAGTCGCTGCCACACTTTCATTCGAGCCTTCCATTACGGAGGATTTCTCCGCGGAACATGAGGCTGTCACGCTGTCAGGCGGCAGCGGCTTTTCCGGCCAACGTGCAAACGCTACTTTCACCACGAAACCGTTGCGGTCTTCATGGTTCGTCAAATTCAGGTTGTAACGGTAGGCAACGTCGAGCGCCAAATTTTTCAGGGCATATACGCGGAATCCCATCACGCTATCGACTGGGTCGCGCGCGCCGAAGGTCGTATTCTGAATTGGCTTGCCAACGTAAATCAGCCCGTCGTATTCGGTAATGATCTGGAAACGCTTCTCCGGAAAGATCTGCAGGCCCGCTCCGATGGGCATCTGATCAGCAAGTTTCAAAACCGAAGGCGTAGGCGTGCCGTTGAAGACGACTGTGTAATCCGACTGACGCGTAAAGCGATAAGCCCAATTTATTGTCGCCAGGATGCTGTGGTGAAACAGGTTCTTGCTGGCTTCCAGTCCGATTCCATAGTTGAACATTCCAGACTGCACTTGATTCGATAGCAAAGTGGAATATCCAGTCTGCGTGGGAATGTAGAAATCGTTGCGAATCGAGAGGCTGATGGGTTTGCCGCGCCTCTCAGAGAGCAACCCAATTTTGAATCCCAAATCTATTTCACCGACTCCGCCACCATTGTGCGAAGCGAACGGATAATCCTCCAGGTAAGCGGGGGCGCAACCGGTGCACGGGAGAAACGAGTTATAAATGGTATTTCGGTATTGCAAGCCATTTGTGGAATTCAGACTCAGCAGGCTTGGCTGGTCCACGTGAATGTGCTCATCGGCATCGATCGAGAGGAAAACCGTGAACCAATTGGTGAGCCCGACGCCGAACGATGGAATTACTTGCAGGACGGTGATATCGCCCGGCATTCGGGAGATCTTATTCACGCCGGCGACGATGTCGAATCCACCTTTTGGAGGCGTATCGCCGGTACCGAGGGTAAATAGACCGGGCGTTCCATCTAAAGCCGGCATCGGAACCCACTTGTGCGGCTGATCCTCCGGTGGCGCGCTGTGGGAAGCGGCGCTTGGTGCTAAGGGTACAGGTTGTGCAGTAGCGCTACCGGCGTCAGAAGAGGTACTTCCATTTGTAGTGTCAACCGATTTCTTCGCGTTCGGGTCGCTCGAGGAAGCGGAGGGAGTGGTGGCGTCTTTATCCTTGGGTTTGTTGTCGTCAGCCAAGGTTCGATTCGAAATTAGGAAAAGAGCTGACAAAAATAAAATTGTTGCACGCGCTCTGAATGTCATTAGCCCTCCTTACTTCAGCTAAATCGAACTCTTGTTGACCTGGCGCCTAAGCTGCCGTCCAAGACGGCGGCATATTTAGGGAAGTTACATGCGCCCGCGGATTTTGACGCCGGGACCCGACAAGTTGGCAGCGACCCGCCAGGAGCAGATCGCCAAAGCGGGACGAGTATAATTCACGGCTACGGCTTCCAAAACTATTTTTTGCAACTTCTTCGTGCCAGAAGGGTTTAGTTCCCCGATAATCTCTGCATATCGCCGGTCCGCTCATCCAGCAGCAGGGACCATCTGATATAAGCGGGTTATTTCTTTCAAGCCGAAGAGTGAGATTAAAAGTGGGAGGTTTTCATGTCACCTAGAATGCAACTTCTGGCCGTGCTAATTCTTTTGTGCTCGTTTGGTTTATCCGCACAAGCCGCGCAAGATTCCGGTTCGCAGAACCCGAACGTCGCGCCGTATGAAGTTCACGCAGGGACGCGCTTTTTGGTGGCCCTTCACGACAAACTAAGCACAAAGGACGATAAGCGCGGGAAGCATTTTAGCGCTCGAACGCTCGAGGAAATTGTTTCAGCGGACGGAACGACTCTGCCCGCCGGCGCAGAGGTTCGCGGCCATATCGACAAAGTCGTGTCCGCCGGCAAGACCGGGCGCGCCAAGCTATGGCTTGCGTTCGATGAGATACACACGCAGAACGGCTGGGTTCCGCTTATAGCGGAGTTAATCGGTACTCCGGGCATTCATTCCATTCGAGTGTTGTACGAACATGAAGGCGAGATCGAAGCAACTTCAAGCAATCACCAGACTGAGGCTGAAGCTGCAGCCGCAGGCGCACTCGCGGGCGCGTCTGTTGGAATGGCTGCCCACGACAATAAAGACGCGGCGATTGGAGCGGCCATGGGTGCAGCCGCTGCGTTTATGGTCACTTCCGGAATCGGCCAGGAATTGACGCTGGATGAGAATACCAAGCTTGAGTTGGTACTCGAACGGGCTCTACGCCTTAAACGAGCTTAAATCTTCATTTCGGCTCGGCTGGCACGCGCAATGAAGACGGAGATTAAGCGTGTGCTTCTTGGATTTACGTCGTACTGCTGGTAGATTCAGTTCTAGATGCCACCCGAGAAGCCATCCCTTCCGCGCATACTGATTGTTGAAGACGAGGACAACGCCCGCAAAGGCTACGAGGCCCTCCTCCGCCGATGGAATTTCGAAGTCTTGGGCGTGGCCAGCGGCGAAGAAGCACTGGCCAAATTTCAAGATTTCCAGCCTAGCGTTATTTTATTGGATGTCGAGCTTCCGGGCATAAACGGCCTGGATTTATTGACTCATCTGGGCGAAGAAATCCAGCGAATTCCCGTAATCATTATTACCGGACGCGGCAGCGACGAGCGCGTGGTGCAGGCGATTGAAGCCGGTGCGTATTGGTACATTGAAAAACCTCTGAAGCCGCCTGTCTTGCGAGCATTGCTCGACCGCGCCTTCGGCAAGGTGCGGGACCAACAAGCTGTGGCTGCGTTGACGCGCGATCTGCGAAGCGCGGGGAAGCTCGGAGTACTGGTGGGCACTTCCCCGGCCATGCAGGACGTGATGCGCCAGGTCGAAATGGCCGCGCCTTCCACTGCTTCGGTCCTTATTACCGGTGAGACGGGTTCAGGAAAAGAAATGGTGGCGCGCTCGATACACATGCTTTCTCCTCGCGCGGAGCGTCCCTTCGTGGCCATCAACTGCTCGGCAATTCCTGAATCGCTGATGGAGAGCGAAATCTTCGGCCACGAGAAGGGAGCATTCACTGGAGCTGCGGAGCGCCGCATCGGATGCTTCGAACTCGCGGATGGCGGCACGTTGTTGCTTGACGAGATTGGCGAAATGCCAGCGCAGACCCAGGCAAAGCTGTTGCGTGTTCTTGAAGACCGTAAGGTTCGGCGGCTCGGAAGCAAGGTGGAAACGCCGGTGGACGTGCGCGTTCTTGCGGCTACGAACAAAAATCCGGAAGAAGCGGTGGCAGACGGCCATTTGCGCCAGGACCTGTACTTCCGCTTGAATGTTTTTCACATTCATCTGCCGCCGATGAGGGAACACAAAGAAGATCTGCCCCAGCTCGTTGACCATTTATTGGCCGATATTTCTACGAAGCATCATAAAAAAGTTATCGGCGTGGGCAGCGATGTGATGGACCTCTTCAAGTCCTATCCATGGCCGGGAAACGTTCGTGAGTTGCGCAATGTGCTGGAGCGTGCGGCGATCGCCTCCGATCGGGGTACCGTATCGCGTCAACATCTAGCTGCCGATTTCGGTCGCACACCGGCGACCACGAATTCAGGTTTAGGCGCGCTGCGTTTTCCCGTCGGAACAACCGTGGATGCCGCCGAGCGCGAGCTTATCCTGCAGACGCTCAACGCTACGAATCAAAACAAGACTCGCGCGGCTGAATTGCTAGGGATTAGCCTGAAGACACTTCATAACAAATTGAAAGAATACGAGGCGGGGCGGGTCAATGCGTCTCAGCCTGAAAACTAAATTCACTCTGGCGATCTCGCTTTTGGTACTGGCGGTCGTCACCGCCGTTTCCGGTCTGTATATCGCGAGGCTCACGCGGCAAACCCTGCGCCAAGCCGACGATCGAGCGCGCTTCATCGCACAACAAGTATTTTTGGCATGCCAGAATGCTTTAGCGGATGCGTCGGAGCGCGGCGAATCTCCCGCTTCGTTGAGTCCTGATGACTTGCGGGAATACGCGCGGAGAACATTCGACAATAGCAGCTCGCTGAATTCGGTAATCGAGTCTGCGGTGGGATACTCGCCGACGATTTACGAAATTACAATCAGCGACCGCAACGGCATCGTCCTGGTTTCCAGCGATGCAGCACTCCGCGGGGAAAAGGTTCCAGCTAGGCCGCCCGTTGCTACTCTGGTCCGTGGCGGATTTTTCCAGCAGCTTCGCACACTCTACGGTCCACCCCAGGTTTTCGAAGACTCTCTCCCCTTTAATCTAGGCCCCGGACCTTTTGGCGACATCCGTATCGGTCTTTCTTCCACATTGATTCGCAACGAAATTACTTCGTTACTGGAATCCGCAGGATGGTACGCGCTGGCCTCGGTTTTGTTGTCTACCATGCTTGCTTTCGTGGTTAGCCGTGTATCCCTCGCGCCCATTGATCGCATTTCGGCTCAGTTGGACCGCATCTCGGCTGGGGAATTTGACCTGGAACCGGTCGAGCGTGGCGACGAACTGGGCGCGGTAAGCACGAAAATCGTGGGCATTGGAAAACAGCTTCGTGATGTGCGCGAGATTTTCAGCACCTTACGCGAAAACCTAGATCAGGTCATGAGCGGCCTAGAAGATGGATTGTTACTTTTTAACGCGAGCGGCCGCGCCGTATTAGTAAGCCCGTCGGTCGAAAATTTCCTCAGCAGACGTCCTGAAGATCTTCGAGGCTGCCTCGTCAGCGAGATTTTTCCGCCGGGAAATCCGATTCGTCACGCGCTGGGCGTCGAGGGAGACGAAATCATTCCCGTGGAAAGCGTCGAAGTGATGTTGGAAGCCGCCAATGGAGCGCAGCGAGTAGGTCTGAGTGCCCAAGTGATCCGCGAGCACGGAGTTCGCATGGGTACGCTGGTTACCTTGCGCGACGTTGAATCGATCGAGCGTATCGGAAACCAGCTTCACGTTTCCGAGCGCTTGGCAGCTCTCGGACGCGTCACCGCCGGTGTGGCGCATGAAGTGAAGAATCCTCTGAACTCCATGCGGCTCTGGCTGGAAGTTCTGAAGGGCAACATGCCGGTCGAGCCCGAAGCGCAACAAGCAGTGAAGATGCTGGACAGCGAAATCGACCGGCTGGATCGCGCCGTGAAAACTTTCCTCAATTTCACGAAGCCGCTGGAATTTAAACTGGAAGAAACGGATCTTCGTCTATTGCTGGACGACGTGCTGGATGCAGCCCGCCCAGCGATCGCCCAAGCAGGTGTAGAACTGCGGGTGGATTTGCCTTCAGAATTCCCTCCTACGCTTGTGGATAGTCAGCTGATGCATCAGGCGGTGCTGAATCTACTATTGAATGCTTGCGAGTTTACGAGTCCCGGCGGACGCATCACGCTGAGCCTTCGCCGCAGCGGCGATTCCGCAATCATTGCTGTAGCGGATTCCGGTAAAGGAATTTCTGCCGAGGATCAAAAGAAGATTTTTCAGCTGTTCTTTACCACCCGGGCGGGAGGTACCGGAATAGGACTCGCTAATACGTTTCGATTTGTGCAGTTGCACAATGGTCGGATAGAATTCGATTCGGAGGTCGGGCGCGGAACTACCTTCCGTATAGAATTGCCGTTGGCTCGGTCCCTGGAAGCCTCGGCGGGAAAACTCCGCGACTTCAGCCAGCCCTTCGCTGAAGAGAAAAGATAAATGCCCAGCCGCAACAAGAAAGCTACAAGTCTGGTTGTGCTCGTGGGTACTGCATTAGCACTCGCGATCACAGGATGTGAACAGAAATCGGTCAAAGCGGCTACTCCTGTCGCAACAACGCCAATGCCGCAGCCGGTGGATTCCAAACCCCTGACCAATGTAGCGCCCGACACTACCGCGACTCCTCCCGAAGTGGCCGAAGTCCCGCCTCCGGCTCCGCCACCTGCGTCGACTGAACCTTTGGCCGTGGCTTCGCCGCGCACAAAGCCATCTCCTCCTCCACATAAACAAACGTCCGAACCTCAGACCGTGGAAACTCCCGCTGAGCAATCGTCGCGTCCGCCGGCGCCATTGATATCGCCTCAAATGTCAGCAAACGACCAGGCCACCTACGCGCACAAAACCGATGAAGATATCAGCGTCGCGCAGAAGAACCTTCAACAGTCAGCCGACAAGCGGCTAAGCGCCGCGCAACTCGATCTCGTGGAGAAAATAAAGAGCTTTTTGTCGCAGTCTCATGAGGCCAGCAAGGCTGGGGATTGGGCGCGTGCGCAAAATCTTGCTCAAAAGGCCCGTCTCCTTTCCGTCGAATTGGTTGCCTCCCTGTAAACTCGTAATCGGCGATCAATTTCTGACCCCTGGTTTCGGCCCTAGCGTCGGCTCGATGAAAATTCCTGCTAATATAATGGCGTGAAAGCTTTTGACGTTGCGATTATCGGCGGCGGAATCATAGGCAGCTCGATAGCGTTTGAGCTGGCAGCCGAAGAACTTGACGTAGTTCTTGTCGATCGCGAGGAGCCCGGCCGCGGCGCCAGTTGGGCGGCAGCGGGAATGCTCTCCCCGGGTCCTGATTCCGCAGAAGCTCTACCTCTCGTTCCTCTCGCTAAGGAAAGCCTACAGCTTTATCCCCAATTCATCGGACGCATCGAGGAAGCTTCCGAACCCTTCATGCACTTCGCGTCGAATGGGGCGCTTCAAATTTTCTCCGGTCCTCTTGCGGAAATTGACCGCGACAAAATGGTCTCCGACTTTCAAAGATTAGGTATTGAGATTGAGCCGGTCTCGCTCGAGAATGCGCGCAAGATGGAAAGCTGGATCAGCCCAAACGCTCTCGCCGCGGCCTGGCTGCCTCGGGAATCAACCGTCGATCCCAGATCGCTCATGGATTCAATTTTGGCCGCACTGCGGCATCGGGAGGTTGAAATCCGCGCAGGTTGCCCGGTCACCTCAATATCACGTCAGGGCGCAAGATGCACTGGAGTGACCGCTGGGGGCGAGGACATTAAGGCGAAATTCGTGATTGTCGCTGCAGGATGCCACTCCGCCTCTCTGACCGGCGAGAATGTAGTCGAGAACGATTGGCTTTCGCGCTACGCGCCCACCCGCCCGGTGCGCGGACAGATGCTCGCTCTTCACTCGAACGAAATCCGTTTACATCGCGTTTTGCGTTCCGACCGAGGCTATCTAGTCCCGCGCCACGAAGGACGAATCGTTGCAGGAAGCACTTTGGAAGATGTCGGCTTTGACAAAAGTCTCACTGCGGGGGGTATCCGCAAAATTCTCGACGCGGCTATTGAGCTGGCCCCAAAGATTGCTGACGCGCAAATAGTAGAGACATGGGCAGGTCTGCGACCCGGTTCTCCCGATAACCTTCCGATCATTGGGCCTACCGATATCGAGGGCCTGTTTATAGCCACAGGCCACTACCGAAATGGGATCTTATTAGCGCCGGTAACAGCCAAAATAGTGCGCGACTGGGTCCGCAGGGGGCAAGTGCCTGCATCCAGTGAAATTTTCTCACCACTAAGATTCGCGGGGAAAAATCTTCAGGCGAACGCCTCCAGAGGAATTGCGGCTAATTCCTGATTTAAAAGCGGGGTTAGAACGGAATGCTTCGAGCGGGCTCTCGGTTAGGAGGACCTGCCAGCGTCGATGCCTGACCAGGACTTGTGAACTGAACTTTATCTGCGTCCAACACAATTGCGCGATCAAGCACAACTTCCACAGTCGAGCCCCGCGGCAGTTCGGCTTCGGGTCCGCGAGTCAGCAACACAGCCAGCAGGCCGGCCGCAGCTCCAACGCCCGCGCCAATGCCGGCGCCTGCGGCTCCTCGTCCAGCGATAGCTCCGATGCCGGCACCTGCGGCGGTGGTTTTCGCGACTGTTCCAACGTCGCCACCTTTATTGGAATCGCCGATGATCTTGCCTTCATTGTCTGTCGTTTCGTTCCCACCAGTTCCGGCATTGCTCGGTACCGCATTCAAGTTGACCATGTAAGCATTCGGGAGAATCAGCGTCTTCAATCGGATCATCAATTCGCCGCGCCCTTTTACTCGACCTGGACGCTTTGATTCGCTCACTTCGCCACTGACATAGGAGCCCGCCGGGATCACGACATGTCCATCAATCATGACAGGAAACAACGTTTCAAAATAGACAGCGTCTCCCGGCCGCGCGCTACGAGTTGAGATGGCGTTATGTAAAACTAGCGGAATGTGCGTTCCCCCGGGCACTTCCACTTTGGCATTGGCTGGAACTGCCGGAGGCGGGGCAGTGCTCGCCGGAGCGGAGGATGCCGCGGGCGTTTGCGCAGCATCTGACGGCGTAGCGGGCTTGGATGACTCCGACGGATTCTGCGCCTGCGCTTGAACCGCAGGTACTGGCGGCAAAGGGCCGTCCTGCTGCTGTTGCGCGAACACATCCCCTGCCAGAGCAAAAAACGACAAAGCCACCGTTCCAGCAAGCCGCAAGACGAGCGAACCATTCGTCATTGTTGTCTCCTGGCGATCTCCCATAGAAATCCTGACCAAAATGATGCGCCTTCCGCCCTCAAGGATGTACGAAGCATATCCCGTGTGCCCCAGGATTTCCAGCCTGCAGGAACATGACTTCTGCGCATGGTTCCGTGTACGACTAGGACACCCTTAAACCTCGCTAATCTCATCGACGGATATACTCATTTAAAGGGCAGGCATGGGCGCCAAAGGCATAGGAGCAATCTACCTTCCGTCTTCGCTTCGGCAGAAGACCCTGCTGATTATCGTCCTGACCATGTTCGTCGCAGTCGGAAGCTTGTTTTTGCTCTCTCGACTGGTTCTTAAGCACGGGTACGCTCGACTGGAAGAGAGTTTCGCAAGAGACAGCCTCGATCGCGCCGCAAGCGCATTGACTAACGAACTAAATACCTTGGACCGCACTACCAGCGAATATGCTTCCTGGAATCAGACTTACTCATACCTGCATGGAACAAACCCGGACTACGTGAAATCCGAATTTCCGGCTGCGACTTTTCAAGAGCTTAAGATCAGTTTCGTCATCATTTTGGACAATTCAGGCCACAAAATTTTTTCCAAAGGATTTGATTTATCTCACGCCGGAGAAGCACCTGTACCGGAAGGCATCGACGAAAATCTGAAAACGGGCTCATCCATATTGAATCACAAGAGCTTAGAAAGCAGAGTTTCAGGCATTTTGATGCTTCCAGGCAGTCCCGTGCTTGTGGATTCGCGGCCTGTGCTCACTAGTGATTCCCGTGGGCCCATCGCCGGAACTTTGATCATGGGGCGAGTGCTTGATGCGGCTGAAGTCCAGCATCTTTCGCAAATGATCCATACGCCATTGACGATCGTACGCTTCGATGGTCTAAATCAAAATGCGGACTTCCCTCCGGGCTTCTATCGCATCTCCGATCAATCTCGCACCCAAATCCGCGTTCTAGATCAAGATTCACTCGCCGCATATCACGAGCTGGATGATATTTACGGTCGCCCTGCCGTAATTTTGCGCGTCATCCTTCCGAGAACAATTTACGCGCAAGGCCAAACCACTTTGCTTCAGTTCACGATGTTGCTGCTGGCTGCCGCATTGTTGTTTGGCGCCGGCACCCTTTATCTCCTGGAACGCGTAATACTTTCCCGAGTCGCTGACTTAAGCGATGGAATCACGCAAATTGGAGCCAGCGGCAATCTCTCCGCGCGTCTGGAAATCCGCGGTGCGGATGAACTCGCTTATCTGGGCACCGCCATCAACAGCATGTTAGAGGATCTTGAGAAAGCGCAGGCGGAACAGCACCAAGGCCGCACGCGGCTCGGCGTAATGATTGAAAAAATGCCGGCCGTCCTGTGGACCACCGATACGGAATTACGGTTTACTTCGGGAGTGGGTGCTGGGCTCGACCTTCTCGGCCTGCGCACAAATGAACTGACCGGAAAGACATTATTTGAATACTTCCAAACCAAGGATCCCCAATTCCCGCCTATCGCGGCTCACAAAAAAGCTTTACGCGGCGAATCCGTGACATACGAATTGGAATGGCAGCGCCGCGTATTTGAATCGCACGTGCAGCCGTTAAGAGGCAGCGAAGGCGAATTGATCGGAGTGATCGGTGTAGCTCTGGACATCACCGATCGCAAACATCTCGCCGATCAGTTGCGCCAGGCGCAGAAGATGCAGGCGGTCGGAGAGCTGGCCGGTGGCGTCGCACATGATTTCAACAACCTGCTGATGGTCGTGAAAGGCCACGCCGAGATGCTGCTCGATCACCTGCCGAAATCCTCTCCTCAAAGATCGAACGTGGAGCAAATTCAAACCGCCGCGGAGCGCGCAGCGTCGCTTACAGCGCAGTTGTTGGCGTTTAGCCGCAAACAAGTTTTGCAGCCGCGCGTTTTGGATCTCAACGAAGTGGTCGGTGGCATGATCCAAATGGTTTCGCGCGTGATTGGTGAAAATATAGAACTGGCCTTCATGCCCGGAGCAAGGCTTGGCAGCGTAAAAGCCGATCCCAGTCAAATCGAGCAGGTTGTTTTGAACCTGGTGGTCAACGCTCGCGACGCTATGCCACAGGGCGGACGCTTAACCATCGAAACGGCCAGCGTTGAACTAGACAAGAATTACACGGTGCAACATGCAGTCGTCGAACCCGGTCCTTACGTCATGTTGACGGTCACTGACACAGGCTGTGGCATGGACTCGAAAACGCAGGCTCGAATCTTTGAGCCGTTCTTTACCACCAAGGAACAAGGTAAAGGAACGGGACTTGGTCTGGCTACTGTATACGGAGTTATCAAACAAAGCGGCGGCTACATCTGGGTTTACAGCGAGATCGACCAGGGCACCACCTTTAAAATCTACTTACCAAAGATCAGCGCGAAAGTTGAAGAGCTGGCCGCCGTGAAAACGATCCCAACGCCGGCGTCTGGTTCTGAAACGATTCTGTTCGTCGAGGATGAGCAGAGTGTTCGCGAACTGGTGCGCGAATATTTGTCAGCGCGTGGATATTCCGTGCTAGAAGCCTCCGATGGCATTCAAGCACTCGACATCGCCGCAGCGCATCCAGGCGCCATTCAACTCCTAATTACTGACGTTGTGATGCCTCGACTTAGTGGACGCGAAATCGCAAGCCAAATAGCCACTGCCCGGCGCGATTTAAAAGTGCTCTATATTTCTGGTTATACGGACGACAGCATATTTCGCCATGGCGTTCTTGAGGGTGGTATGGAATTCCTGCAAAAACCATTCAACCTACGAACTCTAGCTCAAAAGATCCGCGAAATCTTGGACGGCGAAACCGCCGCACCGGCGCTTCGAGGTCATTATAAGAGCGACCGAGATTCTATTTGACCTTCCGCCCAGAACCTTAACGATTTCATAGATTGCCAGTCGGCTGGAACTAAATCAGAAAAACACTTTGGCCGGTGAGCTCGAATCTCTTGCGGCAGCGAATGTTGCGGCAAGCAACCATGTTATCCACGCGAACCATGTAGGAGCGAGCTTTGGCAAATTTAGCACGGTCTTCTTCATTTCCGCCGGGAGGAATTTGCGCCTTTTTCGTGCGCACTATATAGCGCACGGGATAAGTGTTCTCCTGACGGCAGTGCGCGCACACGAGCGGAATCTGTTTGGTTTCCTCTTTCTCGTCGTAATACCTTTTCTCATCCATTTTTCAGGCCGCCCGTAACTTGCTGCATTGGACGATATCGCCAGACCGCACTCTTCGCAAGGCCTTAATGGCTTTTCGCGCCATGCATGAAACGTCTGATGGTATCTCTCGAAACTCATTGCAGCACTCGCGGTCATAATCTTCTGTTACGATGCGACTCGGTCGTCGCAATATGGCTTCATTGCCTTTACAGTCAAGTCGCCTCCCAACACAGATTCGATGGGGCGCTCTCGGTTGGCTGCTCATCTGGATTCCTGCTTATTGGCATACCTGGGGCGCTGCAAATTTCCTGCACCTTTGTGACGTTGCTGTAGTGCTAACTTGCGTCGGCTTGTGGAGCAACAGTGCTCTTCTGCTCTCCAGCCAAGCTGTCTCTTCTCTGCTAATCGATACGACATGGGCTGTCGACGCCGCCGCACGATTTCTTAGCGGAAGGCATCTCATCGGCGGGACGGAATACCTGTTCGATACAAACTTTCCGCTGTGGGTGCGCATGCTATCTCTGTTTCACGTGGTCATGCCCTTTCTGCTTCTTTGGGCGCTCAACCGTGTCGGATACGATCGTGGGGGTTGGATTTTGCAATGCGCAATAGCGATTCCGGTGGTCGTACTCTCTCGGTTGGCGGCGACGCCCAAAACGAATATCAATTTCGTTTATACCGATCCCTTTTTCCATCGGGCATGGGGACCTGCGCCTTTGCACATCCTTGCGGTGCTGGTGTTCCTGGCGTTCGTCGTGTATCTGCCAACGCACTTGCTTCTGTGTCGTTTTTTTCCTCCCGCGCGAGACGGTGAAACACTGGCGTAACCTTACTGTGCTTGTATTTGGAGGGGGACTGTAGATACTGTTCCAACGAATCTTTGGAGATAACCGCATGCGGCGTAAAACGATTCGAGTGCTTTGCGCCAGCGTTTTCCTGCTGGCCACGATTTCGATATTGTCGAAGGGGCCGAATAAAACAAGCGCTGCGAGCCCAAGTCTGCCCAATCGTGCGGCACAATCTTCTTCAGCGAAATCCATTCGGCATGTCTTGATCGTCAGCATCGACGGAATGAAACCTGAAAGTTACACCGAGCCGGACGCGCACGGCTTGAAAGTTCCCACCCTACGTGAAATGGTTCGCAACGGGGCATCTAGCGATGGCGTGCAATCTGTGATGCCAACCGTCACCTATCCTTCCCACACTTCGATGGTCACCGGCGCGAATCCGCTGGCGCATGGAGTCTTTACTAATCCCGCATGGGACCCGCTGAATCAAAACTACGGAGGTTATCGTTGGTACACCGAAGATGTTCGCGTGCCCACTTTGTGGCAACTTGCACAGCAAGCTGGCCTGCGAACTGCACTGATCCATTGGCCGGTAACGGCAGGCGCCCAAGCGGATTTCAACATTCCGGAATATTGGCGGGCTAGTATCCCAGAAGATATGAAACTCGTGCGTGCCCTTTCCACGCCTGGCGTCTTCGAAAAAATATCCGCGCAGTACCCGACTTTCAAAACGGATGTCCCTCCGCTCGACCTGACGGACGCGGTATGGACTGACGCCGCCTGTTACGCCATCGAAAATGAAAAGCCCCATCTTCTTCTGCTGCATCTCGCCATGGTCGATCATTGGGAACACGAAAAAGGCCCGTTCAGTCCCGAGGCGAATGCCGCAACCGAAACCGCGGACGCACAAATCGCGCGGGTAATTTCCTCGGCCAAAAAAGCGGGCGCCTGGCAGGACACGGTGCTCGTTGTTCTTTCGGACCACGGCTTTGCTCCTATTTCGCAAGAAATGCGGCCTGGGGTTTTGATTCAACAAAAGGGCTTAATTACGCTCGACCCGAAAGGCCGAATCACCGATTGGAAGGCTACAGAAATAATTGACGGAGGCTCTGCATACATTTACGTAAAAGATCCGAATGATGATGCGACTCGAACCGCGTTACACAATATTTTCGATCCGCTGGCCGGCGCGGAAGGAAGCGGAATCCGGCGCATAGCTACACATGACGAAATCGTAGCAATGGGCGGGGACCCGAACGCATTTCTCGCTCTGGAAGCCGCCGATGGAACTTCTTTCGCCTTCGGCTATACCGGTGAACTGAAAAGTCCCTCCAGCCGCGGTGGCACGCACGGATATTTTCCGGATCGCCCGCAAATGCGCGCCTCAATGATTTTTTTTGGCCCTGCAATAGGAATCGGAAAAATCGATCACGCGCGATTGATTGATGTCGCACCCACGGTGGCCGCTTGGCTGAACCTAAAGTTCGATAAAACTGACGGCTCAGCACTTTCGATTCCGATGAACGCAGCAGTTGGGACAAAATGAAATCCTGGTGGAGAGTTCGTTCGAAGTCTTCAAGCAGAGGAGTTGCTTTACTAGGTTTCTGACCGGATCGCACGAAGGTCAATTCCAAGCTGCTGACACTTCTTATAAAGATGGCTGCGCTCCAAGCCGAGCGCTTTGGCGGTGTTGGTCATGTGATTGTGATTCCGCTTCAGCTCGGCAAGCAGTGTTTCGCGTTCGAAGGACTCCACACGCTGGCCCAGTGCGCCGGTGGTGAAAGTCGCCGGCGCGTCGAAGTTTCCTCCAATTCCCTGTTCGGAAGCCGGCAATGCCCGCATAACAGTAGCCGCTTCGATCACATCCGCCGACGCCAGAAGCAGCACGCGCTCGATCACGTTGCGCAATTCACGTACATTCCCCGGCCACGTATAGCGCTGCAGTTCTGCGATAGCTTCCGGCGAAAGACTTTTCTTCTTCCAGTTGTTCTGCTCGCTCAGCTGGCAAATAAAATGCTCCGCCAGTGCGCGAATATCTTCGCGTCTTTCCCTCAACGGTGGCACAACAACCGGGAACACAAACACCCGATGGTACAAATCCTCGCGAAATGTTCCTTGGCGAACGTGCTCTTCCAGGTTTCTATGTGTCGCTACCACGATGCGGACATCCACAGCGAACGGCTTGTCCCCGCCGATTCGCTCCATCTCACCTTCTTCCAAAACACGCAAAAGCTTGGCCTGCATGGTGATGGGCATGTCGCCAATCTCGTCAAGAAACAGCGTCCCGCGATGGGCCTGCTCGAATTTTCCAATATGGCGTCCGGCCGCGCCGGTGAACGAGCCTTTCTCATGGCCGAAGAGCTCGGTTTCCACCAATTCACCGGGGATCGCAGCGCAGTTTAACGAAACGAACGGCCCGGCACGTCTCGCGCTTTTCTCATGCAGAGTGCGCGCAATCAATTCCTTCCCTGTCCCGGTTTCTCCGCGGATACACACGCGCGTCTCGCTTGCCGCCACCTGCTCCACTTGCGCCATCACTTCGCGCATCGCTGCGCTAGCCCACACAATATGATGGCGGCCCAATCTTTTTTTTAGATCGCGGTTTTCTGTCTCCAGCCGTTTGAGCCGCAAAGTATTTTCCACGGTCAGCAGCAGCTTGTCGGTGGATATCGGTTTCTCAAGAAAATCGCTCGCGCCCAAACGCGTCGCCCTCACCGCCATTTCGATCGAGGCTTGTCCGGACATCATAACAAACGTCGATTCCACCCCCAGATTCTTGAAGTCTTCCAACAGCGCGATGCCGTCGCGTCCCGGCATCACCACGTCCGAGAGGATTAAATCGAACCGCTCGGCCTTCGCCAGTTCAATCGCGCGGGCTGCGTTGTCGCAAATGGTAGCTTCGTGCCCTGCCAGACGGAAAGCGCGAGCAAGCGACGCCAAAGTATTCGCGTCGTCATCAATAATCAGGATGTGAGCTTTCGCGGGCACAGCCCTTTAGACCTCTACTTTTTTTTCGTGCACTTCTTCCACCACGACGGGAGTTGCTTGAGGATGCGGCGGCTTAATCGGAAGTTCAAGGTGGAACGCCGTACCCACGCCCATTTCGCTTTCAACCGAAATTCGCCCGCTGTGGTCAGCGACGATGGCTTGCACGATCGCCAGACCCAGCCCCGTGCCGTGCTGCTTGGTGGTGTAGTATGGTGTAAAAATCCTGTCAGCTTCCTCGCGAGTTAACCCAACACCGGTATCGGAGATTTCGAAATCCACATTGCCGTCGTTCTGAGTGGTGCGCATCATCAAAATGCCACCGGCCGGCATCGCGTCCATCGCGTTCAGGATCAGGTTTTCAATGGCTCGATGCAGAAGAGTCGTGTCCGCCTGGATGGTTGGCAGATTTTCGCCCAAATGGAGCTCCGGCGTAATCGGCGGACGTCCCACCGCGGAGAATTGCGCTTCAAACAACTTCACAACATTTCGAACTATGTCATTTAGGTCCACCGGTCCCAGTTCAGGCTGGGGCATTTTTGCGAAGTCGCTGAACCGGCCAACGATCGTTTTCAGATTTTCGATCTCGGCCAGCAGAATACCGGTGGATTCGCGGAAAACTTCTTCGAACTGATCTGGGTTCTGTGTGCTCGCTCTCTGCAGGTTTTCAACAGTGGTCTGCAGTGGAAACAGAGGATTCTTCAGCTCGTGCGCCAAGCGCCGCGCCACTTCACGCCAGGCGGCCACTCGCTCGGCCTGGATCAGCCGCTCGCGCTGATCCACCAGTTCCTGCGTCATTCGGTTGAACGACTGAGCGAGTTGCCCGATTTCATCATTTCCGCGAACAGCCACGCGCGTATTCCAATTGCCGTCGGAAACCTCGCGCGCGCCGGCCGCAAGCCTCCGCACCGGAAGCGTCACACGTGCTGCTGCCCACCAACTCAAAAACAATCCAAAAAGAATGCCGATGGCCGCCACGCCAATCGCCAACCACAAAATGTGGCGTTGGAGTGTCACCACGGTTCGCTGCGAATTACCTATTAACAGCACGGCGAGCAACTCGTTCTGGCGCCCTAGTTTGGGAATCGAATGAAAAATCTCCGCGCTTGCGGCATCGAAGGTCCAATTAATTTTCTCCGTCAGCGATCCTGGGTGAGTTCGCTCTCGTTCAATGATAGGCTCGAAACGCTCCGCCTCGACCACCGGGCCGGTGCTGTCGATCAAATTCGCTGGTTGAAATGCAGGGTCAAGATTCAAATAAAGCAAAGCGCGCATGTTTTCAGGGAGAACCAGCGAAGCCAGAAATTCCTTACCCAAACGTTCGCCGCCCACGACATACAAATCCTTGTCCCCCACTCGAACCGCGGCCACGGCCATCAGCGCGACCGCAGGGCCGTCCTGCGTATCAAGCTTCATCAGGAATGATCCGCGCGTCGCCCAATCTTCTTTCTGCGTCACCCATTCCATTTTGTAACCGAAGCGCGCAGACCATTCCGCAGACGAAATAATCGAACCGTCAGTGCCTACGAAATCGAGGAAGTCGAGCTGGTGCGATTGCGCCACACCGCGCGCATCGTTCACATACACGGAAATATCGGCATTGGGACGGCTCAGATCGATGGCCATCCGAACGGTGGGTTCCGCTTCCGCGATTCCTTGCACGCGATTTAAAACCTCATGCCCGCGCCGGTCGTACTCTCGCTGAAATTGTTCCACCAGCGCATCGGTGTGTTGGCGATTCAGCTCGTCGAAGGCGCGCCGAGTCGCTACTGTCACGCCTGCGGTCACCAGACCGACGGACAAAAGTAGCGCCAACATGAAATTAACAAAGAGTTTTGAGCGAAACGTCACGGTTCCTCTTCTACGTGGCCCAATCTAAATCCCAGCCACAATCACTGTGGGTCAGTCGAATCAAGCCATACATCTGCAAGCGGCCAGCCCTCGCCGGCAGCCGGTTGCTTCCAATCTCGTACGCGAGCGCTAAGTCCGTACACCTGCGGCATCCAAACAATCGGCACGATGAGACCACTGTTCATGATGCTGCGCTCACAATAGTAAACGTCCTCGGGCGAAGCGCTCTGGGGAACCGGACTGTCCACAATTCCCGCGATCGGCCCCAGCCTATTGATAAAAACAGTGAGCGAAATGCGCGGAAGTGGCGAGGGCATTCGCAAACGAACGAGTCGCGCATCAACCCGTATCGCCGCGCCGCGCGTCGAGCCTTCAACTGGCCCTGGCGATGCCTTTCCCGAAGCGGGTAGCGCTCGTGACACTAATGAAATACCCGCCTCTTTCGCATTCACCACGATTCGCTCCGCCACGCTCTGTTCCAACGTATCAGTCGAATCATATCCCAACACTAACTTCGGTGATGGCGAGATTTGCGACCAGATTTCTTTCGCTGTGCGCACATCCATCTCCGTGGGAAAAAGAAAAGTTGTGCCGCTTGACCAGTGGGGCAGCAATCCTCCAGCCGGTTCGCCTTCCTTCTGCAAAATAAAATTTACAATTGCCGCGCGATCGATGCATCGCGCAATCGCTTCCCGTATGCGCGTGCCTTCTTTCCCCGAACGGCTACCGAGAAAAACCAAAGCTAGCAATTCGTTTGGTTGCGAAACGCTAACACGTACACCGCGATCGATCGCTTGGCGCGCCTGCTCCGGCGGGATCGGTGCGAAGTCCGTTTTGTTGAGTTCAAGGTCCACTACACGATCGTGCGCCGGTCGTCCCAACTGAATTTCGATAGAATCCACGAATGGCCTGCCCTCGCTATAATCTCGATTGGCCGCAAATGTGGCGCGCTTTCCCGCTTCCCAAGACGATAAGCGGAAAGGCCCACTCCCGGCCGTGCCGACAAACGTTCCGTCTTCGCTGCGCTGATCGTAAAGCAAGGCATCGAGTTCTGCTTTCGCGTCCGCTTCCTCCCGACTAGTAGCTACCCCCGCGGGATCGAGCGACTGTAGCGTCGCTCCGATCTCGACGCGTAACGCGCCCCCATAATGTGGCCGCCGCGCGGGCCGCAAGGGCGCCGCGCCCGCTAGTACCACGCTAATCGTCGCAAGACACAGACACAAGCGAAGCTTCATAAACTCCTGTTTTAAGATTTCGTGAAACAACTCGCGCCGATTTGCCGCCGTCCTTCCGACGAAGTTCAAGCACTGGCCCAGGAACCTGGATTGGCTGGCTTGCCGCCGAAAGATTTCTTCCCCCGTAGGCCTGAATGAAATCTGGTTCCGTCCAGTCCCCCGTCCCACTAGCCAGCGTCAGAGAATCGTCGCCGCAGGCGCCCGCCAAAACTGCGTAGTCCTCTACGCTCCGCCCTTGTATTGCGATCGGCTGGCTCGGAGTTTCAGGATCCGCGCTCGTTGTTATGCTTGAGCACGTGACAGTTTCTGGATGCTGGAAATCTCCGGTGCACTCGGCTCCCGGCAATTCCGCTTTACCCGCTTGTAAATCGAGCCGCCCGCGCACGTCGCGTTGCGCTGCGCGCCCATGCTGAAGATCAACGGTGCGCGCTAATTTCCAGCCCTTGTCTTCAGAGCTGTAAAAAGAAAGCCTGTCGGTATCCAGGACGATCAGCGTCGAAGATCCTCCGGCCGTGCCTTCCCCAAGTATTCCAAAATCCAGAATTTTCGTATCCTGTTCCCAGATTAACTTCCGATGCAAAGTCAAAGGAGCTTCCTTGGTGCTCGCTCTGTGACTTGGCGCCGCGACGCTGACCATCACTACATTCTCTTTGTCCCCGCCAAGGATTTGCGCGATCCATACATAGCCATCCGCCGATTCGGAAAATGTAACTTGCAATACCGCGTCCGCAGGCGATTCCGTAAGGACTCGTCGATTGCGACGCGACAGATCCGTCACAAGCAATTGACGAAGACCGTCAACATCGGCGGCACTCAATGAGGAAATGTTCTTCACTTCAACCGATAACCCCTCGCCACGCTTCGTAACCGCAGCAATTTTGTCGGCGAGTAAGCCCACTGCATTCATCCAATCAGGCGGGAACTGCGCCGCCGCTTGCCCTTCTGAGGATGCGGCCGCAAAGGCCAGAAGCAACGAAAAGATGAATGCGCGTCGGAGAAAGAGTCGCGGAAGGAGCCGCATCGGCTTGTGCCAATTGCACAAAGCGTTGAATTGTAATCATAGCACACCTCCGAAAAGCACCTGCGTTGCGAAGACTCACAGTTCAAAACTTATCAGCAGTGGCGACCTTCAGTACTTAGTCATTTGCCTTTAATGAGGGGCTCTAACGCCGCAGAAGCGGATTTCAGCACGTCGTTCGTAAAGAAAAATTTCCCGTCGTTTGGAACCATCATGATTTGCACTTTGTCGGAAAGTCTCTGGGCCACGGTGTACTGCACCAGAAGTGGGTTGGTCTTTAGCGCAGCTGCTTCTAGCTGCAACTCTTCGGCCTCTGCTTGCGCAGTCGCACGTATATTGTGCGCTTCGGCGTCAGCCATCAGGTTGCGCCGCTCCAGTTCGGCTTTACCGTCGATCACTTTCGCCTGCGCGGCGGCTTCGGCATTCTTCACCACTAACACGTTCTGCGTTTCCGATCTCAGCTTGGCGCTTTCATCGTCGGCTTTACTGTTAATCACTTTTGCCTGCGCTTGAGCCTCCGCGTCTTGAATCGTCGTCTGCTTGCGAGCTTCCGCTTCCAGACGCGACTGTTCGATCAGCTTTTGTTTCAGCGGTAGGGTGTACTGCATGGAGTCCGATTCGGCCTTGGCCATCAGCACCCGTGTTTGCGCGTCCGCTTCCGCATGCTTGATCTGACGTACCTTTTGCGCCTCCGCCTGGGATTCGGCGATCTTCACTTTCTTCTGCTCGATGCTTTGATCCACGGTCACGCGGTCGTCCTCTTGTTCTTTGAGCAGCAAACCTTGCAGGCCTTGCGCATATTCTTCGGGAAGCTGAACTTTGCGTAGCAACACTTCTTTCACCACAATGGCGTCGCTGCTTAGTCGCGCCGTAATGATTTCCGTAGCGTGTTGCCGAAATTCTTCGCGCTTGATGGCAAAGATATCGCGCACCACATAATTCGGCGCCACCTCGCGAAAGACACTGGTAACTACCGGAGCCACAATTTCTTGGTCCATTGGCTGAGGCAAGTTCGCCTGCACGTAATCGAGCCGCCGCGGGTCGATTCGATAGCGCACGGTGACCGCCAAACCGACCTCCAGCCCTTCGCGCGTTTCCACATTTAAGACTTCTAGCTTTTCGCGCGTACCTTCAGCGGCAGATGTGGAGAAGACTTTATCGCGCACATCGTAAAGCTGGGCGCGCTGGATCAGTGGAGTAATCAAATGCGTTCCGGCGTACAGCGTTCCAGGCCGTACACCGGAAATCTGGCTGATTCGGACCGCCGCTTGGCCGTCCGGCACTACCAGGATGCTCGACGCTGCGAGAGCGCAGATTGCCGCCGCAATCACAAGTCTGGCAGCCGCCGCCCATCGAATCGCGCGCTTTGACCGCTCCATCCGCAGTCGCGCACCTACCGGCGCGGGCACCTTAACTAACGGCGTCGAAGGCATCGAAGTCGACGCTTCGCCGGTCTGCTCGCCTACGGCTTTGTCGTTTGGCGGTTCATTCGGCTTGAGCCACCGGCCAACCTGGAAGATAAGGAAGATGTCGTAAGCCACCAACAAAACGGCTGCCACAACAAACACGGAGCTGATCACGAAAAGAAAAAATCTAAGAAATAGCATGATGCCTCCTTTTGCCTCTGGGATTTCCTACTGCTAAAACTGTTAACCATCCTCCGTCCATCGCTCGCAGTTCTTGACAGCGCCCGCGAGCCCAAAACTGCGCCCCGGCCAAATAATCAGGCTGCGTCCTTGCGCCCTGGGGCCACCAACATCAGCTCTGGAGTTTTTTTTCGCGCGTTCGAAGCCTGCAACTCTGCTCGTTGCACGTCAGCCTTTTTCGCCGGCATCATGCGCATTAAGGCAAGCAGGCCGACCCACTGAAGCGTCAACGCCACCGCAAAAGATAGGAAAATTGCTCCTAAGACTTCCCCGAAACCGATCATGTTCACCATTGCCGCCTCCTTTGAGGTTGCCGGGCGCAGCGGTAAATGCATTGGGGTCGCCATCTGTCGTGTGATTCAAAACAGAGGAATTAAGAGTTACCGAGAGGACTCGATTCGTGGTGATTGGAACACGTCGTGGAAAACCAAACGCAATACAGTGGGTTGATGCGTCCTCGATAGCTAGGGTCTCTCGGGAGGAACGACACTGTGGAATCCGTAGGTCTCGTAACGCCAGCTGATTTTTCCCTGGCGCAGGCTCACCACCGTAAATCCTTCCGGGGTGCCCATGCGCGGCCCGCGCCACCAATTTCCGCAGACGGCTCCGCTGGTGATGTATTGCGTGTTCTTGTAGTTCACCACTTCGTTTACGTGAGTATGCCCTTGCAGAACCGCTAGAACGTTCGCATTCTCGAAAATTTGCAACACGTCAGGTGCATTGGCAACCGTCATGGTGTTGTACTTACGATCCGCGCCGACGATCTGGGTGTAGGCGTAGGTAGCAAACGCCGTCACTAGCGGACAGTGGACCACGGCGATAACTGGCATGCCATGCGGCAGAGCCTTCAGATCATCGCGGAGCCATCGAAGCTGGTCCTCATCTACGCGAGCTTCCCATAGACGATCTTTCGTCGGCTGAATCGAGTCCAGCACTACGAAGTGATAGCCCTTGTAATCAAACGAGTAGTAGGTTCGACCCATGCGGTCCTGAAACATCTTTTTGCCGTATGCGGGATCGGTAGACGCAACGCCGCTCTTCGCGAGAACGCCAAATACGTCGTGATTGCCGATCGCGTGGTGAAGCGGCATTCCGAGCAATTGCTCAGTGCGCTCATAGAGGTCGTACACCATGCCCGCGCGCACATTATTTACACCGAAGGCATCGAATACGTGATCTCCGCCCATCATGGCGAATTCCGGCTTCAGCCCGGCAATTTTTTTGAAGCACAGATCACAGCCGTGCGCCGCGTCGAGTTCAGGCTGAATATGCGTATCGGTGAAAAACACGAAATCGAATGAGCCTGGCGCGGGCCTAGCAGCAGTATAAGGCGGCAGCACAACGACGGCGCCCGCCGTAGCCATGGTCTTAAGGAAATTCCTGCGGTCGATGATCATCGTTCTTTTCGTTGAGGATTGCACTTCCGACCTGATGTTAACACAGCGGAAACGAGCATTTGAGTTGGGGCCGAGGGCTATCCTACGGTAAAAGTGCAATGCACGCGCAGGCCTGCTAAAATCGCGTTGATGGAACAGTCGCACGAACCCGCCTCCTCCGCCGGATCTCACCTTGGCTCGACGTCGGGGCCGCCACCGGTTACGGCTCAAGATTCTGCGCCTCCCACGGGATTTCGCCTAGGAAGCATTTTTGGCATCCCCATCTATTTGCACGCTAGTTGGTTCATCATTTTTTTCCTGATTACGCTTTCTCTCCGCACTCAATTCACCTCGCAGCACACGGATTGGTCTCCCGCTCAGCATTGGGCGCTTGGAATCATCACCAGCATCTTTTTCTTTGCGTCCGTAATCTTCCACGAGCTCAGCCATAGCGCGGTGGCAAGGCACTACCGTATCCCCGTAGCGTCCATTACGCTTTTTGTCTTCGGCGGCTTGGCGAGAATCTCTCGCGAGCCCGACAACGCCAAGCAGGAATTTAACATCGCCATCGCTGGACCTCTTTCTAGCGTATTTCTCGCAGGCTGTTTCTGGCTCGTTGCGCGCTATTTTCACGGGAACGACATGGTTCACGCCGCTGCTGTCTGGCTATGGG